>Ga0233434_1003876_pt1 | contig 11825 bp, 13 predicted proteins | sample SI_122_August201_4_FD_182738 | JGI IMG/M metagenome (GOLD analysis project Ga0233434, IMG submission 182738) | Seawater microbial communities from Saanich Inlet, British Columbia, Canada - SI_122_August2016_120_MG | ecosystem: Environmental > Aquatic > Marine > Inlet | place: Canada: British... | reverse complement strand
TGTTTAATCTAGTTTCAGCTTATGAAGAAATTCCAAATACTCCTGAATTTTCAGTAGAAGGCGTTTTGGATTACTATCCACTACTATATCGTGCAATTGATAATTCAAGAGTTGTATCTGGCGTTAGCTCTACTTCTAATCTTGACTTTGATGCACTAGTAGAATTTACTAATGGTGAAGATGTGCTAAGAGGATTTGAATTCAGAGATTGTATTGTAAGTGATGCTAAAATTAACACTCAAACTGACAAAGAAGAAGGATTTACTGGAAAGAGTGGATTTGTAATTGTTCATCAATTAGCGTTTACTTGTTCTGGAATTTCCCCAATTAATCCGTATTATGATGAAATTAGAGATGATACACCTGTATGGAAATCCACTCATCTTTCAAATGAGTATGTAGAACCACTTCAAAACACTGATCAAGGATTGGATGTTTTTACAACATTTACTTTTGCAGATGGTACTGAGACAATAGAATTCTCTATGTTCAAGCAGAATGAAATACTTACCGCAACTGAAAAAAACACCGCAAATAATGGACAAAAAGCACTTGCAGCTGCAGAGTTTACAAGAAAAGCAACATACCCTACTTTGGAATTACGAGGAATAGTTGGGGATTACCCCTTACTTTACAACTATGTAGATGATAATCTTAAAAATCAAAATTCTCGCGGAACTCAGAATAGAATTCTTGTAGATGTTGATGTGGATATTGTATCTAATGGAGAAGTAATTCGTGGATTCAACTATGTAAATTGTAGAGTGACTAATTATGATGTATATACAAATGCTAACAACGAAGAGAGTTATGTCAAAAACAAGTTTGCACTAGTAAACATATTTGACCTTGAATGTCAAGGGTACCATCCAAACAACCCCATCTATGATGCAATGTATGTTGTAGAAAAAGCAAATACTACAAGTTCTAAAGATCTAAGAATCACTGATGATTGGGCTAAAGGATTCTATGTAGAGTAAACAACTTTTTTCTATTTTTACAAACATAATTGCGATCAATTCAAGATTCATAATTCGAAATAGTTTCTATATAGTACACTATACAATATGTTCAGCAAGCCTTAATGCTAATTATCCATCTGGTGTATTATGGGACAATGGTTGTCGTGGATTAAATCCAACGAAAAAGAACTTTTATTGATTCTTGATAATTTAGCAAAAAAAGCAGTTGAAACCTCTGAAGCAGTAGTAGTTTTATTCGCTGATCTCAGTAATGAAGGACAAGTTAAAAAAATTCATGAACTTGAAACTGAAGCAGACGTTCTAACACGTGATATATTTTCAGAATTAAACAAGACGTTCATCACTCCTTTAGATCGTGAAGACATGCAAAGAATTGCATCAAAAATTGATGATGTAATTGATTTCATGGATGGCATTGCTGCTAGAGTGTATAGCTACAAAATCACTACTCCTCCACCACATGCTGAGAAAATAGCCGATGAACTAGTCAAGGCTACAAAGGAAGTACAATACATGATTTCAAAATTACAGAAAATCAAAAACCCTAAAGATATGATTGAACATTGTAGGAATACTGGTGATATTGAGCACACTGTAGATGATTTGTATAGGGAAGCTATACGAGAACTGTTTGAATCTGATGATGCAATTAAAATCATCAAACTAAAAGATATCTATGAAACAATGGAGACTGCATCTGATAGATGTGTAGATGTTGCAGATGTCATTGAAGATATTGTTCTAAAATATACCTGAGATGATTAAATGATAGAGATAGCAATAGGTGCAATAATAGTTGCTTTAATCTTTGATTTTGTAAATGGGTTTAATGATTCAGCAAATTCTGTTGCTACAGTTATTGGAACACGTGTTCTAAAACCAATTCATGCTGTAGCTCTATCTGCATCTATGAATTTCATAGGTCCTTTTATTTTTGGTGTAGCTGTTGCTACTACTATTGCTAAAGGAATTGTTAGTCCTGATGATATTACAGTTTACATGATTATTGGTGGATTGACAGGTGCCATTGGTTGGAGTACGCTATGTACATATTTTGGATTGCCAATTTCTAATAGCCATTCTTTAGTTGGTGGAATAATGGGTGCAGGTATTATGGGATTAGGTTTTGAAAAACTAGTTTATGGTGGATTAACCAAAGTCTTTGCAGGAATTGTAATTGCCCCAATTGGTGGAATAATTTTTGGTTTACTATTAACAGGATTAATTATCACGATATTTGCAAATAGAAAACCTGCAATAGTGAATAAAACTTTTGGACGATTACAAATAATTTCATCAGCTTGGTTTGCACTAACTCATGGTGCAAATGATGGCCAAAAAACTATGGGAATTATTGTATTGATTTTATTCTCAGCAGGAATGATTCCAGAACTTGAAATGCCATTATGGGTAATTTTTGCTGCAGCAACTGCAATGGGATTGGGTACCTTCTTTGGTGGCTACAAAGTTATCAAAACACTAGGAGTAAAGATAACAAAACTCAAACCATACCAAGGATTTGCAGCAGAAACTGGTGGTGGTATAATGCTTGCAATTTTTGCCACTTTGGGTATTCCTGCAAGCACAACTCATGCTATTACAGGCACAATTATGGGTGCAGGGGCTGCACGCAGAAAACGTGCTGTAAGATGGAATGTTAGTAGGCAGATTGTATTTTCATGGATAATTACCATCCCTGGAAGTGCTGCAATGGGAATTGGCTTTACTTATCTAATTCACCTGTTTGTTTGATTTTTTAATACCTTGATTTTTATTTCAGCAATTTTTTTTTGAATCATTCAAATGGATATATTACAACTAATTCAGTCAAACCTACTTACTCCGATAATTCTATTTTTCTTGTTTGGAATAATTGCAGCCAGAATAAAATCTGATTTAAAAATTCCTGAAGCAATTTCAGAATTTTTACCAATCTATCTTCTTGCAGCAATTGGACTTCATGGTGGAATAGAGATGAGAAATACTGGATTTGAAAACATGTTAATTCCTATGTTAGTTGCAATTGGTCTTTCATTACTATTTACTTTGAATCATTATCAAATTTTAAGAAGATTGGGAAAATTCAATATCTTTGATTCATATGCATTAGCATCAACTTATGGTGCAGTAGGGGCTGTAACGTTTTCAGTTGGTTTGTCCTTTCTCAAAAATCAAGGCGTATCATCTGAAGGATACTTGGCAGCTATTCTGGCAGTATTGGAACCTGTTGCCTTTATCATGGCAATATTTTTGACAAACGTGGCAGTTTCAAAACAAATCCGTGCAAAAAAACAGTCTTTTACAAATGATGACACTTCTGATATTGAAATGGGAATTCAAGGAACCAAAACTAAACTCTCTCAAGTATTACATGAATCAATCACTGGAAAAGCTATTGTAATTTTGCTTGGAAGTATTGTTATTGGTTATATTATTGGAGAATCTGGATTTGATTCAATTAGTATTGTATTTGATGAGATGTTTACTGGTGCTATTGTAATTTTTATGATTGAGATGGGAATTATTGCAGGTCAAAGGTTAGATGATATCAAAAAAGTCGGCATTTTCCTTACTGCATTTGCTATAATTATGCCTACGTTTAATGGAATTATAGGTGTGCTTGTTGCAACTGCAATGGGCTTGAGTTTGGGTGGTGCAGTTATGTTTGGATTACTTTTGGCTAGTGCTTCATTTATTGCAGCACCTGCAGTTTTACGTCATGCTATTCCACAAGCAAATCCAAGTCTTTACATCACATCTGCATTAGGAATTACATTCCCATACAACATTATTGTCTTATTGCCAATCATGTTTGCCATTTCAACTCTAGTACACAGTGAAGGATCGATAGATTTATTCAATTACATCATAAAGGGATTGATATGAAACTTTACAATGTAAAATTACTTACAATTACTTGTGAGATACTTGCTCAAAAAAATATAATTGAAATTCTAAAAAACCATGAAATTACTGGATACACATCTTATGAGGTAGAAGGAAATGGTGCACGTGGTTTGCGTGGACAAGGATTACAAACTGAAAAAAACGTTAAAGTTGAGGTAATAATGCGTGAAGAGAAATTATCTGATGTGATAGAGGAAATATCTCAAACACTATTTGCTGATTTTGCCATAGTACTTTATGTCAGTGATGTTGGCGTACTTCGAACTGAAAAATTTTAACAACACTTTTCATCAGTGCACAAGATTGGAATCTTCTTACTTGTTTTTGTAACAATTGATATTAGTTCTGATAATTGATTATTTGATATTGTATACAATGCTTTTTTTCCTTCATCTCTTGATTTGACAATACCACATGTCTTCAATGTCTTTAGGTGATGTGACACTAGTGGTTGGTCTTTTTTTAACTTCTCTACAAAATCATTGACGCACAATTCTTTGTCTTTTTGTAATAATTCCAAGATTTCAAATCTTGTTTCATCACAAATACATTTCAAAAGACTCAGTCCATTCATATCAATCTATATTTATATAAACTAATATTTATATTAATTTGTGACTAAAAATATCCTATTTGTGTGCGTGGAGAACGCTGGCCGAAGTCAAATGGCTGAGGCTTTTTTTAGAAAATACGCTGGAATGAAATTTACTGTAATTAGTGCAGGAACTATGCCAACATCAGAACTAAACCCAACTGTTGTTACAGTAATGAGCGAGATTGGAATTGACATGGTACAACAATCTCCAAAATTATTATCTGACTCTATGATTAGTAATTCAATTAAAACAATTAACATGGGATGTATGGATAAAGAATCATGTCCATCATTATTTGTAAAAGATGTGATTGATTGGAATATCTCTGATCCTAAAGAAAAATCAATAGAACAAGTGAGAATAATTCGTGATCAAATAAAATCTGAAGTCCTACATTTGCTTGATTCTCTTAATGATGATTAATAATGACTTATTCTAATTTACAAATTTTTATTGTAGAATTAACTGGAACTTTTCTTCTTGTAGTTTTTGCCACTGGTTCAATTGTTTATGATTTTGAAAATTTTAACGGTGAATTGGGAATTCCATTTGCTGCTTTAGCACCATTTATTGCATTATTAATTGGTGTGTACTCTTTTGGGAAAATTTCTTTGGCACACTTTAATCCTGCAGTAACTATTGGATATTACATCACAGGCCATATTACAAAACTTCAGGTGTTGTATTATTTTGCAGCAGAAATCATTGGTGCCTTTTTGGGTTCCATGTTTGTTTTAGAATTTATTGGAGATGGTGCCAATCTTGGAGCAAATGCACCAAACCATGATTTTTCAATGCTTTTGATTTTTCCAATTGAGGTAATAGCATCTGCAATGCTTATGGGCGTTATTTTTTATGTTGTATACACAAAAGGGCTTAGAGGATTCAGTGGTGTAGCTATTGGTGGAATAGTTGGATTGGATATTTTATTTCTGGCATTTATCTCAGGGGCATCGATGAATCCTGCTCGTACACTTGCCCCAGCATTACTATCTGGCACACTAGGTGATTTGTGGCTATACTTGAGTGCGCCCTTTGTTGGGACTATAATTGCAGCATTTGCGTTTCGTGGCAAATTTCGAGCCCAAAGAGCCTCAAATTACGAATAATAATGACTAACTTGCACGGCTAAATGTTGTCTAATTCTAAAAAATTGTTTGCAGATGCCAAAAAGGTGATTCCTTCAGGTGTCAATAGCCCTGTTAGATATTTTGAGCCGTATCCGTTTTTTACAAAAAAAGCAAATGGCGCATACATTTGGACTGCTGATAACAAACGACTAATTGATTTTTGTAATGGTTATGGTGCTTTGCTTTTGGGACATAGAAGAAAGGAGATCATATCCTCTGTAACAAAACAACTCTCTAAAGGAACTCTTTACTGTACCCCGACAGAATCTGAAATTGAATTATCAAAATTAATCATTGGAAATTTTCCATCAATGGATAAAGTACGATTAACTAATACTGGTGGTGAGGCAACAATGACTGCAATAAGACTGGCACGTGGATTTACAAAAAAGAAAAAAATAATAAAATTTGAAGGATGTTATCATGGTGCACATGATTCTGTTTTGGTAAAAGCAGGTTCTGGTTCTGCACACAATGGAATTTCAGTATCTGATGGTGGATTAGATGAAGTATCAAAAAACACTTTGGTTGTTCAATATAATAACATTGAAGATTTACAAAAAACAATTAAAAAAAATAAAGACATTGCAGGTGTAATTGTCGAACCAATTCTGGCTAATATGGGATTAATTTTACCTGAAAAGAATTTTCTTTATGATTTGAGAAAAATTACAAAAGAAAATGACATTCCATTAATCTTTGATGAGGTGGTAACTGGATTTAGAGTAGCCCCTGGTGGTGCACAAGAATATTTTGGAATAAAACCTGATATTACAACTTTGGCAAAAGCACTCTCCAATGGATTTACAATATCTGCAGTTGGTGGAAGAAAAGAGATAATGGACTTGCTTTCTCCTGGTGGTAAAGTGTATCAGGCATCAACATTTGCTGGAAATCCTATTTCAGTTAGTGCTGCTATTAGTTCAATTAAGACGATTAATAAAATCAAAAATAAACTATATTCAAAACTTGAACGCTTTAACCTACTACTTTCTACTGCATTAGATGATATGGCAACTGACATGAGAATTCCACACCAAATCAATTTTACAGCATCAATGTTTCAAATTTTCTTTACAACCAAACCTGTAACAAACTATGAAACATCAAAAAATGCCAATGCCAAGAAATTTCAAAAACTATTCCAAACATTGTTAAAAAATGGAGTTTTCATTGCCCCATCACAATTTGAAGTTGTTTTTCTCTCTGATGCACATACAGAAAATGATCTAAACAAAACACTTGATGCATATCATATTGCACTAAAATCGGTGAAAAATTGAAGTATATCGTAGGTGCTAGAGGTAGCCAACTATCTGTTGCTCAGACAAATTGGGTGATTTCAGAATTAAAAAAAGTAAATACTGATTCAGAATATGAAATTAAAACCATTACAACAAAGGGTGATACTGATACCCGACCACTATTTACAATTGATCAGAAAGGAATCTTTGAAAAAGAAATTGATAGGGCAGTTGCACAAAAAGAAGTAAATTTTGCAGTACACAGTCTCAAAGACGTTCCATCAGAATTAGACTCTAGTCTTATTTTGGCATGTATTCCAAAACGTGAGGTAGTAAATGATGTCTTTATCTCTTCAGATGGAACCTCTTTGGATACTATCAAAAAAGGTGCAACAATTGGAACAAGTTCGTTACGTCGTGCAGTTCAAGTAAGTAGAAAGAGACCTGATGTTATAGTTAAACCAATTCGTGGCAACATTGAAACTAGAATAAACAAAGCATCTGGAGAAAATTATGATGGTATAGTTTTAGCACAGGCTGGAATTTCTCGATTAGGAGTTGATGTAAAGTACTCTCCACTATCTGTTACTGATTTTTCACCATCTCCTGGACAAGGAGCTATTGCTATTGTTGCAAGAAAAGATGACACTCAAACCATATCAATGTTGAAAAAAATTGAAGACTCTGAATCTAGATTAGAAATTGAAGCAGAGCGAGCGTTATCTGACTTTGTTGATTCTGGATGTAGATTTCCAATAGGTGCATATGCAAAATCTAATGGTTCTAAAATTACACTTGATGTAGTTGCATTTTCTGTTGATGGGACAAAATCAATTACAGTAAGTACCACTGGGGACAAAAATGATCCATACTCCATTGGTAAAAGTGCTGGAGAAGAACTTCGTAAAAAAGGAGTAAATGATCTTGCATTAAATTGGAGGGAAAAAGTGGAGGAATGGAATAAGACATGAGTGGTAAAGTGTATCTTGTAGGGGCAGGACCTGGAGACAGTAAATTAATTACATTACGAGCAGTAGAGTTGCTCAAAAAAGCAGATGTTGTATTGTATGATAGATTGGTAAGTAAGAAAATAATTTCAATGATTCCAAAAAAGACTAAAAAAATCTATGTTGGCCGAGCAGTAGGTGATGATACAACCCATCAAAACTCTACTAATGATTTAATGGTAGAATGTGCAAAATCTAAAAAAAATGTAGTTAGGCTAAAGGGTGGCGATCCAATAATCTTTGGTCGCGGTGGAGAAGAAGCAGAATTTCTCAAAGAAAATAAAATAAAATATGAAATTGTTCCGGGAATCACTTCTGGAATTGGTTCAGCTACTTATGCTGGAATTCCTTTGACTCATAGAAAATATGCCTCATCCGTAGTTTTTGTTACTGGTCATGAAGATCCTGAAAAGAAATCAGAGATTGTCAAATGGAGGAGACTGGCAAAATCAGTCGATACCATAGTAATCATGATGGGTTTGTCTAGAATTGATGTAATCTGCAAGCAGCTCATTGCTGGTGGACTGGATAAAAAAACTCCAGTTGCTGTAATTCAAAATGGTACTACTCCTAAACAAAAAATGATCAAAGGAACTGTAACTAACATTGCAAAAAAAGTCAAAGAAAATAAAATTACTCCTCCTACAAATATTATAATTGGCAAAGTTGTTGATTTGTCTGATACTATAGGTTGGAAATAATGCTTGATGGAAAAACTATTGCAATTACTCGCTCAAAAGATGATGCTGCAGAATTCATCACACTAGCAGAACAAAACAACGCAACACCCATCACATTACCTACAATTGAGCTTGTTAGTAAGGGTGAAAAAATTGTTGATGAATTTTTAAATTCAGTGGAGCAAAACAATCCTGATTATTGCATTTTTCTAAGCTCAAAGGCTGTAAAACTACTATTTGATACTGCAAAAAATATTGAAAAGTTCGAGAAATTACAACTAGCAGTTGCAAATACTATAGTAATGTCTGTTGGTCCAAAAACTACTGCTACTTTAGAGTCATATGGTATCAAAGTGAATCATGAACCTGAAAATCACTCCTCAGTTGGAGTTGGTGAGGAGTTTTCTCAAATTAATGCAGTTGGTAAAAAAGTAATTATTCCTAGAAGTGGAGCATCCAACTCTTTTCTTAAAGAGTTGTTAAACAAAATTGGAATTGATGTAGTAGAGATTCATCTGTATGATGTATGTGCATTTAGAGATACAACCCAATGGAATGGATTTCGTGAACTATTCTCTCAAGGAAAAGTTGATGGTGTCATCTTTACCAGTGCATCTTCAGTCCGTGGATTCTTTGAGATAATGCTCAAAGATTATGAAAAATTTGATTTGTTAGAATCTCTTTCAAAATTATCTCTAGTCTCAATAGGACCTTTCACCTCTGAGGAACTAAAGAAATTTGATGTACCCTATACTGTATCTGATGTTCATACAGTTGCAGGTGCATTTGATATGATGAAAAACAATTTGGTTATCTGATTATAGTTAAAGATTACTACTTTATGCCCAGAATTTACTAAATAAATTCTTGATTTTTCTTTGATGTGGTTGGGCAAAGTAAATCTGTGATATTTTTTATTCCTCTCTTTGCTTTATTGGTATTTTTTTCTGGCAATCTTGCATTTGCTCAAACAAGTTATCAATTCACCTCAATTACTGGTGATGAAATCAAAACTAATTCTGTAGCTCAACAAATGCTAGAACGAATTGAACTCTCAAAAAAACTCCTAGCTGAAATGCAAGTAAAAAAAAGTCCTCAACAAACTGAACAACAAAAATTCATTGATGAACAGCGAAAGGCCTCTCAACAAAAACTTCAGACTCAACTTGATAGAATGAACAAAGATTATGAGCCATTTACTTCCCGAAATGCATATGCTGGTTTTCTTTCTGATGTAAACACTACGCATCATGGAATTTACTGGGATCAATTCAATTACATGTATGAAAAAACCAAACTTGCAAAAGTTGCAAAACAAATTGTATTGGATAACGGTGGAACTTACTTTGAAGCATTCAAAGAATACACAAAGTATGCATCAATGACCCGAGTTGAAATGATTAAACTCAATCAAGAACTTAATGTAAAACATGGATTTGTAGATAAATCAATTCAAAAAGATTTTGATAAATTTGGAAAATTACCTCGATATGATTGAATAAATTTGAAAACTATGTGCGAAAAAACATTTTTTGAATTTAATAATATTTTATGAATTACTTATATTATATGCCAAATTACTTTTCCCAGTGAATATCAAAATTATTAGTATAATTTTTGCAGGTCTTTTTCTGACTTTTGCATTTTCTCAAAACGTATCTGCTCAAGAAGTCCCTAGTTGGATTAAAAATAATGCAGGTTGGTGGGCAGATGGCACAATTGACGATACTGCATTTCTACAAGGAATTCAATTTCTAGTTAAAGAAGGAATTATTGTAATTGCTCCTACTACAACATCTGTAGCATCAGAATCCCAAGAAGTCCCTAGTTGGATTAAAAATAATGCAGGTTGGTGGGCAGATGGCGCAATTGACGATACTGCATTTCTACAAGGAATTCAATTTCTAATTAAAGAGGGAATAATTTCAGTAGAGCAAGAAAAATCTGTAGAAACAATTGTAGAACCTGTTGACAAAATTTATGATGTTATAATAATTGGCGCTGGAATGTCTGGAATTGCAGCAGCTGATAAATTGGATTCTGATGGTTTTGACGTACTAGTTTTAGAAGCACGTGATAGAACTGGTGGTAGAACTTGGACCATGTATTGGGATGCAGCAGGAATGCCTGTAGATATGGGTGCTGGATGGATACATGGTAGTAATCCTAACAACCCAATAACCCAAATCGCAAATGAACATGGAATTGAATTATTTGAAACCATATTGAGTGAGGGTGAATTATTGGGTACTGATGGTCAATGGCTTGAATATGATGCTGTAAATGAAATTGAATCCATGTATGTTGAATTTGAACAATATCGATGGGAATATGCTGAAACAACTGATTATGATGCTTCTATCAAATCTGCAGAAGATAGTTTTGTAAAACTAAAAAATTTGTCCACCGAACAACAATATCAATTACGTTACATGATTAACTCTGCACTTGAACATGAAGAGTCTGCAGATGCATATGATTTATCATTGTGGACTGAAGTTGGAAAACCCATAATCGGTTCAGAGGTAATTTTCCCTGATGGATATGTTCAAATTTTTGATACTTTAGATGATGATTTGAATATAAAATTAGAACATATTGTTTCCAAAGTAGAATATAATGATCAAGGCGTTATAGTTACTACTAACAAAGGAGACTTTAATTCAAAATATGTCATCAGTACACTTCCGATGGGTGTATTGAAATCTGGAGATGTGGAATTCTATCCCTCATTACCTGCAGATAAACAACAAGCAATAGATAGAATTGGAATGGGGGCAATGAACAAACTATATCTTCTATTTGATGAGATGTTTTGGGATGATACTACTTTGTTGAATTATGTCTCCCCTGATGGTAGTCCTATGTGGGAATTTTTTAATCTAAATGGTCTTGGCAAACCTATTCTTTTAGGATTTACTGCAGGTGATCATTCCCGTCAATTAGAACAACTATCTGATGATGAAATTATTGCAGATGCAATGAATGTAATTCAGAAAATGTATGGAGATGATACTTTAGAACCTGTAGATTATGTTAGAACAAAATGGTCCTCTGATCCATTTTCTAAAGGTGCATATTCATACACTGGTGTAGGTGGTACTGAATCTGATTATGCTGCACTAGCTGCCCCTGTCATGAATCGAGTCTTCTTTGCAGGGGAAGCAACTTACATTGATTATACTGCAACTGTTAATGGCGCATATCTTTCAGGACTGAGAGAAGCTGCAAATATTTCTAATTTACAATAAATCAAAATTTTAGCTCAAGCTATTTAG
>Ga0233434_1003874_pt1 | contig 11826 bp, 15 predicted proteins | sample SI_122_August201_4_FD_182738 | JGI IMG/M metagenome (GOLD analysis project Ga0233434, IMG submission 182738) | Seawater microbial communities from Saanich Inlet, British Columbia, Canada - SI_122_August2016_120_MG | ecosystem: Environmental > Aquatic > Marine > Inlet | place: Canada: British... | reverse complement strand
TATGGATTTAGAATTTACCAGGGAGGTGTAGTTCCTGTAAAATCAGTAAGGATTGTCTCAATTGAGAACAAAGACATTGAAGCTTGTGGTGGAACACATGTTAAAAAGACTGGAGATATTGAACTAATCAAAATTACAAAGACTAAACGAATTCAAGATGGAGTAGTTCGTGTAGAGTTTGTCTCAGGTCCTACAGCTTATGAGTATGTAAAACAACAAAAAGTTGATTCAGCAAAACAAGCAGAAGATGATATTGCAAAACAACAACTAGAAAAGACTAGAGAAGAAAATAAAGCAAAATCAAGAGAAAAGATTCCTGTTCTATTAGAAAAGGTTCTAGCTGGAGAATCAGGGGAACTAGATGGAATTACCGTATCCAACAAAATCTGCTTTAATGCCAATTCTGATTATGATGATTATTTCCATCAAAACTTTGGCAAGAAACTAACTGCAAAGGATGAGAAATCAGCTTATTGTGGAATCTTTACAGCTGGACCAACTATCAGGATAATGGTGTTTGCCGGAGCTGATTCAGGCGTAAATGCAGGCTCAATTGCCAAGGAAATATCTACAATTCTAGGAGGTTCTGGTGGTGGTGATGCTAAATTTGCTCAAGGTGGAGGAAAAGACACATCTAAAAAAGAGCAGGCAATAGCCAAAGCAAAATCAATGATTTTTGAATAGAATGTGATTAATGATGATTAACTGGAGTGAAATAGAAACTAAATGGCGAAACAAATGGATTGAATCAAAAGACTTTGAGACAAATCCAAATGAAAAGGAAAAAAAATTCATTACAGTAGCATATCCATATCCAAACTCTCCACAACACATTGGACATGGTAGAACATACACACTAGCTGATGTTCATGCAAGGTTCTATAGAATGAAAGGGTACAATGTACTGTTCCCAATGGGATTCCATTATACTGGAACTCCAGTACTTGGTATGGCCAAAAGAATTCAAGCTGGAGAAAAAGAAATTCTTGATGGATTACGAAATGTGTATCATGTTCCTGAAGATGCAATAAAGACATTTGTTGAACCAATTAAAATTGCAGATTATTTTCATGAAGAGATAAAGTCGGGAATGATTGAGATGGGTTATTCCATTGATTGGCGTAGAGAGTTTACTACGATATATCCTGGTTATCAGAAGTTTATCGAATGGCAAATCACTACACTCAAAGAGAATGGTAGAATCATTCAGGGTAGTCATCCAGTTGGATGGTGTCCAGATGATGGGAATCCAGTATCTCAACATGATACAATGGGGGATGTTGAACCAAAGATTGATGATAAAAATTTCCTAGTCAAATTTTCATTTGGTGAGTTTGTATTTCCAGTTACAACATTAAGACCTGAAACAATTTTCGGTGTTACAAACTTGTGGGTCAATCCAAATGTTACATACAAGAAAGCTACAGTGGATAATGAGACATGGATTGTATCTGAAGAATGTGCAAAGAAAATTTCATTCTTTGAAAAAGAGGTTAAAGTAATTGGAGATATTGCAGGAAGTGAAATTATTGGACAATCAGCCATTAATCATGATGGTAGAGAAATCCCGATTCTTCCAGCAGAGTTTGTAGAGCCTGGAATGGGTACGGGATTAGTAATGTCTGTGCCTGCACATGCTCCAAAAGACTATCAGGCATTGATGGATTTGAAGGCTAAAAACCATGATCTAGCCTCAAAAATTGAGCCTATTCCAATTATTGTTACAGAAGGATATGGAGAGTATCCTGCAAAAGAGATTTGTGAAAAATTGGGAGTCTCTGACCAAACTGATGCCAAACTAGAGGAGGCAACAAAGGAATTGTATCTAAAAGAATTCACTGATGGAAAATTAAATGAAAAATGTGCACAATTCAATAACGAAAAAGTGCAATTTGGACGAGACAAAATAAAACAATGGCTAGAAGAAAATAAAACCTTAGAAAAATTCCCAGTACTTGAGAATGCACCTGTACATTGTAGATGTGGTGCAGAATGTGTTGTAAAAATATTGAACAATCAATGGTTTTTGAATTATGGAGATGAATCATGGAAGGAGCAAGCTCGTAATTGTTTTGATGAGATGAACATTCTACCAAATAATATCAAAACAGAGTTTATGGAGGTAATTGATTGGTTGCATGAACGAGCATGTGCAAGACAGCAAGGGTTGGGTACAAAACTTCCATGGGATAAGGATTGGATTGTAGAATCACTTTCTGATTCTGTTATCTATATGGCATACTATACCATTTCACGATTTGTAAATGATGGAACCGTAAATCCTGAGAATCTAACTCGAGAATTCTTTGATTACATATTATTAGATAAAGGAGATGTGAAACTAGCTGCTGAAACATCAAAGCTTGCAGAAGATATCATAGAGACGATGAAAAAAGAATTCAATTATTTCTATCCAGTTGATTCAAGACATTCAGGACGAGATTTGGTACAAAATCATTTGTCATTTTTTGTTCTTAATCATGTTGCAATATTTGAGAAAAAATTATGGCCACAAGAAATTGTAGTTAATGGTAGTGTGATGATGGATGGTGCAAAAATGAGTAAGAGTATGGGAAATATCATTCCATTAAGAACTGCAATCAGAGATCATGGGGCCGACCCAATTAGGTTGGCAATCATATCATCAGCTGAGCTTTTACAAGATGCTGATTTTAACATGGAATCAGTTTCAGGTATTCAAAACAAGCTTGAATCACTATTAGAGGAGTGTTCTAGGCTCAAAAAGGGCGAAATATCAGACAAATTAGAAGCTGAAGATAGATGGATTTTATCTAAAACTCAAAGCTTGATTGGCACAGTTACAGAATCAGTTGAAAAGATGAGATTACGTGAGGGATTACATGATATTTTATTTTCATTTGAATCTGATTTGAGCTGGTATCACAAACGTGTCCAAGCTAAAGGAAGAGAAAATGTTTCAGGAATATTATATAAAATAAATTCAGCTAGAGTTGCAATGTTATCTCCATTTGCACCACACATAGCTGAGGAAATGTGGCAAAAGCTTGGAAATGATACTCTAGTATCAAAGACACAATGGCCTGAATATTCTAAAGATGATGTAAATGCAACATCGATTCAATCTGAGAATTTACTGAAAGGAACAATTGATGATATTGCAAATATCCTCAAAGTTACAAAAATTACTCCAAAAAAGATTGTACTATATGTTAATGCAGATGGAATGAAATCCAAAATTTATCGCAAGATGCTCGATATCATGGTAGGTGGACAAAACAACATGGGAGTTGTAATGAAAGAGTTACTATCAAATCCTGAAACTGCAGATGCCAAAAAAATGCCAGACTTTGTACAAAAAGTAATCAAAGATTTGCATTCAGAATCAGAAGAGATCAAAAAGATGAAATTAGAATCAGATTCATTTGATGAAAAAGAATTCCTATCAGCTGAACTATCCAGTATTGGTAAGAAAGAGTTTGGAGTAGAGATTACAGTGTATTCAGAAAATGATGATGATATCTATGATCCTAAAGGTAAAGCAAGACATGCAAGACCATTCAAGCCAGCAATACTAATTGAATAGTACATACATTATACATGCATACATACACATTACATACACATTACATACACATCATGCTATTCAGAATCTCTTATGATTCGCATCCTATTCCGTCTTTATCTCCATCAAATCCATGATACTCCTCAACTGGGACTAGTTTGTGATCCCAGGATTTTTTAGATTCATTCCAAAATACAGAGTTTATCTCACTTGGATTATCCCTTGTTGTGCCAGATATTGAATCCCTTTAACAAAATCTGAATCAGTAATTAGCCCATCACCCCACCATTTTGCATTATTTCTAACCCATTCAGGAATTTCCTGATATGGATCCACAGGATTTGTATTTGTATTATCAACTTTAATGATTTTTTGTTGTGCCAGATATTGAACTCCCATTATAAAATCTCTATCCTCAATTGCTCCACTTGCCCACCATGCAGCATTATTTCTAATCCAATTTGGAATCGATGTTTCTTTTTTTAGTTGAACCTTATTTGTCATTCCATCAATTACTGAAAATGAAATTTTTTCACTACCATATCCCATGTATTTTGCATTCAACAAATATGTCCCAACTTGAGTTTCCTCATTGACCATCATTTGAACCCCAAATTGCCTATTAGTTGTAGCCAAAACTTTCCATTCTTCTTTTTCGCCATCTGGGAATTCTACAGTTAACAAAATATTTTGTCCTCGAGAAAATGCTTGTTCTGAAACCATTCCTCCTATTGTAACATATTTCACATTACCTCTTTCTTTGTGGTATTCTGATGAGGGTACAAAAAATGATTCAAAGCCTCCCAGATTTTTGTCCTCAAATGTTATAATGTCTTGAGGTGTTGTTTCTTTTGGTTCTCCGAATCCCCAATAACCGTAAATATTTTTTACTTTATCCAGGTCAACTGTTCTGATTTTATTTTTAGTTTCATCATAGTGTACTGCCAAAGTCATAATTGAAGGACTACCAGTAGGATTCAAACTCCATTCATAATTTTCATCAGGGTCATCTGATTCGTAATGTTCTAGTCCTAATGCATGACCAAATTCATGAGTTGCAATGTTTCCCATTGCTTTTGACCGTGTATAATCTTCTTTGTAACACCATTCAGTGTATCTATAACGATCATCACTCCAAGTTTTACAAACTTCGATATCAGTATACACTATACGGATTTGACTTTTGTTTTCTTCCATCCAATGAACTCCAGCATAAGATGCATTAGGTGCAGTGGCATCAAATTTTATTTCTACATCACAGTATTGGTTATCAAAAGAGAGTTGTTCTTTGAGTGAAATTTTCTGAATGTCTATATCCCACTGTCCTTTATAACTAAATTCAGTTTGTTTTAACGTATACTGCCAATCCAGTATTCCAATTTCTGTTTCTTTAATCCATAAATCCAAGATTATTTGTCGTGCATTAGGAACATTTGGCTCATAAATACAGACTATGGGTTGATTGGAAAATTTATTTTCTAGAGTTTCATAAGTGAAATCAGCAAATGCTGTTGTTGGAATTAACAAAACAAATGCTATTGCGATAATTACAAAATATTTCATATATTCGGGTCATATCTAACACTGGTTTATGCTTTAGGTAGATTGCCATACAATCTATTTTCTACTTGCACATCCACATTCAACATAAACAACTTGAAACTCCCCATTACTCTTGATGTTGTGCGATAGTGGACGTCGGCATTGCTGACATTCTACAAATCCATGATACTCCTCAACTTGAACTAGTTTGTGATCCCATGATTTTATCTTCTCATTCCAAAATACAGAATTAATCTCAGTTGGATTATCCATAAAATTTCAAAGCGAGAAATTAACTTAAGAGTTTAGAATCTAAGAATTAGAGTATTAAGCACCCCAAGACTTGGTGTTTGTTCTTTTGAAATCACCTTTATCCCGTTTGGAATGTTTTGCTTTGTAATTTAGTACAACAATGCCACTGACAAAACCAATACCACTAATTGCTAAAAGTGGCATAATTGCATTTTCTGGCAAACTATCCAAGCTTACAGTAATAATCCCAATAATGGCTGAAGCAATTATCAAAGCTGACCCCGTACGCCGATTACTCAATACAATAGCAAATTTCCTATGAACTTAAGCGTGTTGGAGTTTAGAATCTAAGAATTCTCATTACTATGTTTCTCTTTGATAATTCGAGTCACCTCATTAACTAATTCTACATCTTTGAGTGCCAAAGCTTCCAACCCTTGCCTATATTCATCATCACCCCATTTATTTTCAGCAAACATCTGTTTCACCAAATTTACAATGTCTGATTTATTCTTCTGATGATCATGTTTTACATTATCTAGATTATCCACAAATATTGAGAATAAGAAATTAACTTAAGCGTTTAGAGTTTAGAAGAAATTATCATTCATTATGTCTAAAATTGTAATGACATCTCTTATTGCAAAACCAATCAAGGTCTACCAAATATTCCACATGATCCGACTTGCCACAAAATTTGCATTTTATAACACTCTTCATTCTTTTTTCATCTTTCTTGACTACCATGATTATAATTTTTCTACAAGAATTATGAACTTAAGCGTGTTGAAAATTCAAAGTCCTTCTTCATTTACATCAGGTTCTCTAGCCACACTATCAAATGACATCTCCTGTTTTTGACAAGAGACACATTTCTCCCACATGCCAAATTCATTTCTAACCTTGCCTTTACCATCACATCTAAGACAATTCACAAATCTACTACAGGGATTATGAAACTTAAGCTTGCTGATGCCAAGTGGATATTTTTTAACTATAATACACGACAAACGTCATTTCATAGTTCATATTGATATGAATTAGCAAATTTTTTATGAATTTATTCAAGAAAAAGGCTGAAACACCTACTCTAGTTTGTAGAATATGTGAATTGGAATTTACTGATCCTGAACGAACAATGAGGCACATGGTTAAAGCACATTCAAAACCACAAAAAGTAAAAAAATAAGATTTTTCAAAATTTTAAAAGCGAGATTGAAAGAACTGAATAGGTCCCTCCAATCTCATGAAGAATGGAGAGAATCCGTTCTTCAATTTGCGTTTGATTACCCTATTTGGTAATCGCGATTTTTGGAATCACGCAACAGATTACCATCATTAGTAATGTAAAAACTAATGATTTAGAATCAAATTAACTATTCATGAATACTTTGGAATTAGATATACTCATCATTTCAGCCACAGATACTGGAATGTTTTCTTTTTTAGATACTGATTCTAACTCTGAACCATGTTTTTCTCTCAAATGAATTAAAAATTCATCTTCAGTTATGTTATTTTTCTTGTAATCACAGTTAGAAAATACACAATTAAAATTCAAAATCAACCTTCATATTTTTTTGGTTTTTTCTTTTTCTTGTTTATTTGTTGGTCACTTTTGTATTTTGTAACTCGTTGATTTTGTTCAGCTGCCTTTTGGCCCTTTTGTTTACGATTATCTTTTTTCTTTGAACCCTTCATCATATCACATCAGAAAAAATTACAATTAAGTTTTGATATTATCTATACATAACATACGAGACATACAAAATTGCAGCCGCTATACTAGATACTCCAAGAATTAACAATAACTCTTTTCTTGAAAAAACATCTGTTTGAAAGCTCAACAAATTATTCCAAATAATTCAAGAATTAAGCGTATTGAAATCAGCATGAGGGCGATTAACCCCCTCATACCTAAACATGCAAACTGTTCGATATCATGATCAATTACAACTCAAACCCAAACTAATCAAGTCTAGTTGTTGTAGTGAACATATCCTTGATACGCTGCACATGTAAGAAACAATCCATAGCCTTTCAATATAATTGTCAAAGAAACTACTTACACAATATTTTGAATACGACCTACTTTACCGCCCTCTAACTCTACTTTAATCCCATGAGGATGAAAATTACTAGAGGTAAGAATTCGTTTAACAATACCTTGAGTTAGTTTGCCACTACGTTGGTCTTGTTTTTGTACTATTTGGACTGTAATTCCTAGAGTAATTTTATCACGTGTTACATTCAACTTGGACATCCATGTTTAATTGCCCAAGATTCTCCTGCAAACTCACTTGAATCACAGAATCGTATCTCTAAATATCCTAAATTAGCATCAAGGATTTCTTTATTCAAATTAACATCGCCACAATAAACTACACCTACCATTCTTCCATAGCTACCAATAATTTGTCCATCATCCTCATCAACTGTAACTGTACTCCCAACAGGACAAAGTGTTTCTACAAAATCTCTAACATCAACTCCACCAAACCCTTTGAGTTCAGGAGCAGAAGAGAGTGCAAATCTAACTGACTGGTCATCAACTAGAAGGGTATCTCCATCTATTATCTTAGTTAGAGTTCCAGTGATGCATTGTGCAGTACCAGAACAATCTATTCCAGAGATTGGGGATAGGGGGAGATTCAATCGTTGTTCCTCAGATATGTCTGCTTTTTGATTATTTATTGCAAAATAACCAACTATAGCAACTAGAATTATGATACCGACAATAACACCAAGAACAACTTTAAGACGACTCATGAATTTTCTGTAAGAATAATGAACTTAAGCGTGTTGGAGTTAGAATATTTTAATTCACTTGGATGATTCCTTTTTCCACTAGATATTGTATTGAATTAACTAATTCAGTATCAGATGTAAGGCCGTTTGACCACCATCCAATATTTTGACGAACCCAATCCGGAACTGTATTTTCAACATCACTATTATTTTGGGAGAGGTTTGGGATTTGAATTATTTCCGCAGTAATCAAATATTCTATTCCAGCTACAAATTCAAAGTCTTCAATTAAACCATCAGACCACCAAGAAGCAACATTTTTGAAGTATGTTGGAATTTGAATTTTATTTAATTGAAAATCTACTTTACCAAAATCTTTTTCATCAAAAGACGCAATGATACTAAAACTTCCAGAATTCCAAGTATCTTCAATACTAATATGAGCTGTAAAATCCCCAGTAGATTTTCCAGTAATTACTACATAAGAGAGTAATCCATCTGGATGAATAATTTGTAAGGTAATTGGTTCCCCCCTTTGATAATTTTTGATGTTACCATTAACCTCAACTGTAGATTTCTCATTACCTGTAATGGTAATTTCTTCACTATCAATCTCTAAACTTCCTATGTTTGAAAACACTTGGATGTTTTGAGTAGAAACAGAAGTAATAGAAAATGATGTAAAGCCAATTTCATTATTGAGGTAAGTTGCTGAAACTTGATAATCCCCCACAATCCAATTAGAATCCAAAATTATCGGAGTAGAAAAAATTCCTACTTTATCTGCTTGAATTTTAAGAACAATAGAAGTATTATCAGGTTTCATAATTTCGATAAGTATCCTATTACCAGAATTGTAATCAAGTATGGTTCCCGAAATTTGAAGAATTGTAGGAGCAGTTTCAGAGATAGAAACTGAGTCTTGGTCTATGTTTAGCGAACCGTATTCAGTTGAGCTTCCAGATAAAGCAGAAACAGTTATTGGAATTAACAAGACAAATGCTATTGCGATAATTATCACATATTTCATAAATTTTCTGATGTAATTATCAACTTAAGAGTATTGGAGTTTAAGAACTAAGATTTTGCAATATCAAAATCTTCTCGTCCGTTACCAAATCTTTGTTTGATGATTTTTACTCGATGTTTTTTGCCTTTTTGAATATCTTGTGCTAACTGAGTAGGTTTGCCATTATCATAAAATTTTACTACAATCATCTTTCTTGAAGTGTAAAAGTTCTTTATCCCATCAAATTCTTCTTCAGTTTCAATATTTACTTCAGTAATGATTTCTTTACCAACTTTTCTTTCAACATTCTCAACTGAAACTATAGTGAAAACACCCTTTTCATCTAGCTTTGATAATGAGGCTTCTGCCATATCTAGATGAAATTTTCTAATCTAATTAAATGTGCAAGAATTATTAAATTTGGGAATATTGGGTTAGAATCTAATATTTTTTTGGTTTTTTGCCCTTTTTCTTTTCTTGTTGGTCACTTTTGTATTTTGTAACTCGTTGATTTTGTTCAGCTGCCTTTTGTCCTTTCTGTTTTCGCCCGTCTTTTTTCTTTGGTTTTTTCTCAGTCATATCTTAAACATTTAGAATTCAAAAGGTTATGTCTCACCACTATTTATTTTGTTAAAAGCATCAATTGTTTCCTTATCAGATGAATCATCAGAAGGAACAGGTTCTACATCAGTAAATGAATTCTGGAACACTACTTCATCTAAGGATAACTGACCACCACGTGGGGCGGCATCTTCTGCTCTTTTACCAACGACTATCATCATGGATATGATATGGTCTAAAGGTAAATTGATAATTTCTGCTAACTGATCATATTCAAAACCCATCATTGGACAAGAGTCTAATCCCATGGAACGTGCGGATAACATTATGGTTTGAGCTGCAAATCCACAAGAGCGAAATACTTCATCTCGCATACTTTGAGGGCTGTTTGTATATTTTTTAGCCAAATTATTTTTAACGAGTTCTTGTTTTTCTGCAGTGTTGTTTCTCCAATAGCGTTTAGGATCCTGATTCCATGCATTTGTATTTCCACACAAAACAATTACCAAAGCACCATCTTTTGGTTGAGCTTGTCCTCTAGCTGCAACACTAATTTTTTCTTTTACGTCTTGGTCTGTAACTGTAACAAAGCGCCAATTCTGTTGATTATAACTAGTTGGAGAAAGTATTGCCAACTCCATTAATGATTTGACATCATCAGGACTCATCTTGTATGTACTATCAAATTTCTTTATTGCACGACGAGTCTTGATTGCATCAAAAGTATCCATGAACATGCAAAAATAATCTCCAAATATAATGTAACGAAAAGGCAATGTGAGCTTAAGACCAAACTCTACAGAGTCCGATGACAGCTCGTTTCACTTAAGATCAGAAACTAATATTTTCTGATGACAGTGATTGTCTTAAGGTTTGGAACTATAGTAACCAAACGACAGACGGCCTTTTCTTATAATTAATAACGTGATTTTGTTATTTAACTGAAACTATCAATTCCTACTAGTAAAACCACTCCATTCCACCAGATAGTGTTTTTATTAGGAATCACAAGATTTCACAACATCTTGAAGATCGCAGTAATGGGAATGGGAGTGGCCGGTTCATATCTAATGGCCAGACTACAAGATTCTGAACACGATGTTACAGGCTATGAAAGAGCAACAGAGGAGCGACATGATTCTATTTGCGCATGGGGAACAATCAAACCATTACTGCAAGGATTTTGTAAAAAGACTGGCAGAAACTTTGATGATTATCTAATTCATGATGGAAAAAAAATGCATGTAAAGATGGGTAATGACATTAAATTTGATATTGGCCTACATGGAATGTGCACATACAACAAACTAGCACTAATCAAAGATTTCATTAAAGATTCAAAAATAATTTACGGTAATGCACCAAAACTAGAAGAGTTAGAAAAAGAGTATGACTTGATAGTTGATTGTACAGGATTTGGCAGAGCATATCTACCAAAAATGAAAGAGGATTTCTTTTTACCAACTTATGAATACAAAGTGGAATATGAGGATAAGGTCCCATATGATGACTTTTACATTGAACCATTCCCTGGAATGTCAGGATATTTCTGGTATTTTCCACTAGGGGACAAAACTGCACATATTGGGGCAGGGGACTACAACAAGAATCACATCAAAGCAACGGATGATTTCCTAAAGAAGCATGGAGGAAAGGTACTACAAACTAAAGGCAGACCAATTAGATTGGCAACTCCTGGTAAGTGTAAGCCATTTTACAAAGGTAAGGTTGTTGGAGTTGGAGAATCAATTGGGACCGTTTATGCATTGTTAGGTGAGGGAATCATTCCATCAATGCAGTGTGTTGACATATTCCTAGAAAACATGAATGACATGGAAGCATATGAGAAAGCAGTAGACAAGCATTACAAGATTTACAATAAAGTGTTTAATTTCGTTAGAGCAAAAATTCGCAAAGACTTTAGTTTCCTCAAAGCATTACCTGACTTTATCTCAATTTTCTTGTACATGAAGAAAAATGAAGATAGATTTGGAATGGATATCAAAATTGGGGATTTGATGAAAGTAGCTAAAGCCTAGTTGGAAATTTTCATAATTCCTTCTTTAATTAAGAATTGGATTCCACCTACAAAAGACTCATCATCAATTCCACCATCTGCCCACCATCCAGCATTACTCTTAATCCATTCAGGAATTTTTGCATTAGCAGA
>Ga0233434_1003870_pt1 | contig 11837 bp, 10 predicted proteins | sample SI_122_August201_4_FD_182738 | JGI IMG/M metagenome (GOLD analysis project Ga0233434, IMG submission 182738) | Seawater microbial communities from Saanich Inlet, British Columbia, Canada - SI_122_August2016_120_MG | ecosystem: Environmental > Aquatic > Marine > Inlet | place: Canada: British... | reverse complement strand
CAGGAGCAGCCGGGAGGCGCCAAGCCGCGCCACCACTGCACCGCTGAAGGCGAACAGGACGATCTCGACGACGACGCTGCCGCCCCAGAGCAGCCCGACCATGAGTTCCGAATGCCCTGCCGCCTTCCAGTGGATGCCGGAGAACCCGTTGAGCACGGCATGGCTCGCCTGCACCGCACTGGCCGCCAGCACGAAGGCGAGGAAACGCCGGTTGCGGACAAACGCCAGCACATCCGTCCAGCGCGCATGGCCGCGCGCCTCGTTCTGCTCGCGCAGAAAAACCGTCGTCACCAGCACCGCGACGAGGCCGAAAAATATGACGAGCAGGATCAGATCCGGGTCACGCCCGGTCAGCAGCGCCCCCACCCCCAGAGTACCCAGGATAAACGTCACCGAGCCCCACAACCGGATGCGGCCATAGTCCAGCCCGTGGCGGAGCACCGCCGACATGGCCTGGGAATCGCCGAGCGGAATGAGCGCATGATAACTCGGCGCATAGACGAGGGTGATCAGCAGGATCAGCCAGAAGGACGAGACCAGGGAGAAGCCGGAGAAGGCAATCAGGCTGACGGCCGCGGTGATGACCAGCATGCGGCGGCCCTGCCCCCCATGGTCGGCCGCGCGGGCGATCACCGGATCCACCAGCACCCGCATCCAGGGACCAACCGCAAGGATGATGCCGATATCGCCCGGCGTCAGCCCACGGCTCTGCAGCCAGATCGGCCAGAACGGCACCACCACGCCCAGCACAAAGAAGACCGCGCCATAGAACATGGCGAAGCGGAGCGAGGTGCGGAACGGGGTCTCAGTCACGGCCATTATGTTTGGGACTGCCCATAAAAAACGCCGGCCGCCCACATGGTGTGAACGGCCGGCGCGTGATCTGTTTTACCGCAGAAGCGTAGGACGCTGCCTATTCGGCGGCTTCCTGTCGGCTGGCAATTTCTTCCTTCGACAGCGGCTGGTTCCGGAACCGGCCATGCTTCTCGTAATACGCATCGACCTGCACATGCTTGGCGACGGTCAGCGGTGCGGCCTTGAAGAAGTCATAGAGCGCAACAACGCCACCGGTCCACATCGTCCGCATCATGTGCGGCATCGAACGCGTGGCCCGAAGTTCGGCGGTCGGTGCATTCTCGACCTTGTGATAGCTCTCGCGATCCTCAAGCGCCGCCTCGATCAGATGCGGGGCCGCCCAGTTGCAGCGATAGTGGATCGTGCCATCGGGGCGAATGATGTAGACGACGTTCGGCATGGCGCCATAGGCGCGATGGAAATCGCCGTCGAGACTGTCGACCAGCACCCGACGGAATTCCTTGTAGCGTGGCGCGACCAGTTCGGCGGACTTGAACTTGTCATCCATGTTCTGGTGCGGACCCATGCGCTCACCCGGATGGGCCTCGCGGACATAGACCATGACAAAGTTCACGTCGGAGAACTTCTCGACGATGTCCCGGTAGATCTTGATGTTCTTCGTATACATCGAACAGGTCGACGAACCGGTCTCGATGACGGTCCACTGACCGTCGAAATCCGACAGTTTGACCTCTTCGCGCGTCGCAAGGTCGGTGAATGTGGCGTCGATATATTTGTCGCCCGCCTGCGGGCCGACAAAGGTGTCGAAGTTGTAATCCACAACGCGGAAACGTTTGTTGTTGTAAACAGGCTTCGGTGCATCAGACATCGTGGGCCCCCTCTTTGCCTATGAATTAGATTGTTCTTGCTTGTGTGTATGCCACACAATTACGTCCACTATAGCACAAATCAAGCCTCCAGGCTGCAACTGCGCGACCTGCGAAATTGGTAAAACTGCCGTGATCGGGCGCGATCAGGCGCCAGATTTCTAGGCACCGAGTTTCGCGGCCATCCAGTCGGCCATCAGCGGCCGTGATTTGAACGGAATGTTGTCGCAGACGTGGTTTCCCTCGGGAAACACCACCAGTTCGGCATCGTCACCCGCCTCGTCGATCATCTGCTGGGATTCCTCGACCGGGCAGATTTCGTCGAGCCCGCTATGGACGATCAGCAGCGGGCACCCAATTCGATCGAGCACACCGTCCAGTGTGTACAGCTTCGCGGTCTCGGCGGCGTCTTCCACCGTCTCGTCGCCGAACGCGAAACGCAGCGTGTCCTGCACGGCGAATGGCATGCGGTCCCAGAAGCCCGACATGCTGTGGAACCCGCCGATCGAAACACACGCCTTGATGCGCGGATCGACCGAGGCGCGCGGCGCGGCATAGCCGCCGAAACTGCGGCCCCAGATGCCGATGCGCTCGCCGTCGATCTCGGGCCGCGCCTCCAGCACATCGATCAGCGCGCCGACAGGCACCTCCCAGTCCGGGCGGATCCGCCATTTGAGCATGGTCAGGCTCTGGCCCGGCCCGTCATAGGCGCAGGTGGCGACACCCCGCTTGAGAAACTCGTTCTCCAGCGTGTGGAACTCTTCCTTGGTCGAGTCCCCGCCGCAGGTGATCATCACGCAGGGCGCGGGCCCGTCGGTATTGGGCACCCGCAGGTTGGCCGGGAAGCTGTCCCCGTCGAACGGAATGTCGATGACCTCGGCCGGGATCGCCAGATGGGGCGCGCCCTTGGCATAGGCGGCGCGCTGGCGGCGTTGCATCCGCGCCTTCTCCTCGGCATCCCCGAAGGAGACCGACTGGCCGATATGATAGTAGAGCGCCGCGCGCACGAACGCCTCGCCCGCCGTCATGGCGCGACCCTCGGCCAACGCCGCGTCGCCAAGCCCCTCATGGGTCTCTGCCAGCCCTTCCCAGACGGGCATCCATTCCTCCATCCGGGTGATGGTCCCCAGCACGGTCTGAGCGTCGTTGTAGTCGACCCCGGCGGCCATCAGCCGCGGGAACCTATGTTCGATGGTTTCCTGTAGTGCAGCGTCGGCCATGGCGCGCTCCCCGGTTGGACTGGTTTCAGTCGAGATGTTTGTGGAAAAAGTCGATGGACAGGGCGAGCGCCCTGGTCGCCTCGGGTTCGCTGTAGGTCGTGCCGCCGTGGCGCGCGAACGCGTGATCGGCGCCGGGATATTTGTGGATCTCGACCAGCGGGTTGGGTGACAGCCGCCGTTCAATCATCGCGCAGACCTCCGGCTGGACCCATTTGTCGGCCAGCGCCTGATGCAGCATGAAGGGCTTCGACAGGTTCGGCGCTTCCTTGATCGAATGCTCGATATAGGTGCCGTAATAGGCGACCGCGCAGTCAATGTCGGAGCGGCAGCACATCAGGTAGCCCATCTTGCCGCCGAGGCAGTAGCCGACAGTGCCGACCTTGCCGTTGCCGCCCTCGATGCTGCGCAGATAGCTCGCGGTGTCCTCCATATCCTGGACACCCAATTCGTAATCAAAGTCGTAATAGAGATCGATCGCCTTGGCCCAGTGGTCCCGGTTGCCGTCGGACAGCTCGACCCCCGGCTCCAGCCGCCAGAACAGATCGGGCACGAGGGTGATCCAGCCCGCTTTCGCGAACTCCTGCGCGTGCTCGCGCATGGTGTCGTTGACGCCCCAGATTTCCATGATCGCGATGATCGCACCGACCGGTGCCTTGTCCGGATAGGCGACATGGGCGCCCATCATGGCGCCGTCGCGCAGCGGCACCTGGATATCTTCGATTCGTGCCATTTCGGTTCTCCTTCTAGTCCTGAAGCGCGGCCCAGACGCGCGCCGGTGTCATCGGCAGGTCGATCGGCTCCTTCCCGGCACTTGCCAGCGCGTCGGCAACCGCCGCCATGCCCGAGGGCAACGCACCCGCGACGCCGGATTCACCCGCGCCCTTGGCGCCGAGCGGGTTCGTCGTCGCCGGCACCGAATGGTGGCCAACATCGAGAGCCGGCAAATCATCGGCCCGCGGCATCATGTAATCCATGAACGAGCCGGTCACGAGTTGGCCGTCCGCGTCATAGACGACACATTCCCCCAGCACCTGGCCCAATCCCTGGGCGATACCGCCATGGATTTGACCCTCGACCACCATCTCGTCGAACACGTTCCCCACATCGTCGACCGCCGCATAGCGCGCGACAGCGACCGTTCCAGTTTCGGGATCTATCTCGACCTCACAGATGTGACAGCCGTTGGGGAAGGTCATCTGGGGGGATTCGAACTTCTCCGTCGCGTCCAGGCCGCCTGTAAACTCTTCCGGCAACGCCAGCGTCGAAATCCGGTCCGCCAGTTCGATGATGCCGATTTGCCGGTCGGTCCCCTTGATCCGAAACGCACCGGCATGGAATTCGACATCGTCGACGGCCGCCTCAAGCACATGCCCCGCCAGCGCGCGACCCTTCTCGATCGCGGTGTCGCAGGACACGGCCATGGCGCTGCCCGCCATCATCATCGAGCGCGACGCGACTGACGGCGTACCCGGCGGCGCTTCGAGGCTGTCCCCCTCGATCAGCCGCACCTTCGACGGCGGGATTCCCAGCCGGTCGCCGATCAGCCGTGTGTAGGTCGACAGGTGGCTCTGCCCCATGGCCTGCACCCCAAGCCGCACGGTCGCATAGCCGTCGCCCTCGAAACGCAGGTCGGCGGTCTCCTCGAGGATTCCGCCGGCGACTTCGAGGAAGCAGGCAATCCCGATTCCGCGCAGCCTGCCGTCTTTCTCGGATGCCGCACGGCGTGACGGAAACCCGTCCCAGTCGGCCAGCGCCAGCGCCTTGTCGAGGCAGGCCTCGAACTCGCCGGAATCATAGATCGGCCCGTTCGGCGTTGTGTAGGGCATCGCCGACGGGGCGATAAGGTTACGCCGGCGAATCTCGACCCGGTCGATGCCCATTTCGGACGCCGCCCGGTCGAGCAATTGCTCGATCGCGATGATCGCCTCGGGCCGCCCCGCGCCGCGATAGGGGCCCAGCGGCGCCGTATTTGTCAGGGTCATAGTCACGTCGATATGGATCGCCGGAATCGTGTAAACGCTGGCCAGGCAATTCTTGGTGTTGTTGGTCGCGAACACCGCAGAGAAGGTGGTCAGGTAAGCCCCCATCCCGACCCGGTTGCGGACCCGCAGCCCCTGAATCACGCCGTCCCCGTCGAGCGCCATTTCGGCCGCGATCAGGGTGTCGCGTCCCGCCGTGTCAGCGAGAAAGCTCTCCAGCCGCGTGTTGCACCATTTAACCGGCCGACCAACCTGACGCGCCGCTAACAGGATCGCAGCATATTCGGGATAGGGATGGGCCTTCATGCCGAAGCCGCCGCCGACATCATGGGTCAGCACCCGCAACTGATCGGGTTCCACGCCGAACACCTGGGCGGCGAACATCTTCGACACCAGCCCAACCCCCTGGGTCGGCGCGGTCAGCGTGTAACGGCCGAGCGCCTCGTCCCATTCGCCGATGCCGCCGCGCGGTTCCATGGAGACCGGCGCGAGGCGTGTGTCAAGCAACTCCACCCGCGAGATATGCGCCGCCTCGTCGAACGCCGAAGCCACCGCGCTTTCGTCCCCGTCCACCCACTCGAAGGCGACGTTGCCGGGCGCGCTGTCCCAAACCTGCGCCGCCCCATCGGCAAGCGCCTCCGCCACGCCGGGAACCGCCGGCAGGCTTTCTATATCGAGGATCACCGCTTCGGCCGCGTCCGCAGCCCGGACCGGCGTGTCGGCAACGACGAGCGCCACCGCCTCGCCCGCATGGCGGACCTTCTCATACGCAAGCACCGGCTTGGGTGCCGACGCCATCGTCATGCCGTCTCTACCCGGAAAACTGATCGCCGGCGGGATATCGCCCAGGCCCGCGGCCTTCACGTCTGCACCGGTGATCACCGCCAGGACGCCGGGCATCACCAGCGCCGCCGCCACGTCGACGCCGCGCAGGACGCCATGAGCGACCGGCGACCGCACGAACGCGCCGTAGGCCTGCCCCGCCAAATTAATATCGTCGGTGAAGCGTCCCGCCCCGGTCAGGAGCGGGAGGTCCTCGCTGCGCAGCGTGTCGCCGTCGCTGCCGTAGCGCGCGGTGATTTCGTTCACGGCTTTTGTCTCCTCGACCATCCGCCCCGGCATTCTGGCGGCCGGGGTCGAGCGAACAGTCTAGGAGAAGAGGCGGGACGCGGGAAGCGGCCTGTTCCCGCTAGAAGCGGTAGAACGCTTCCGAGTTCTCCACCATGATCTTGCGGCGCATGTCCTCGTCGGGTACCCACTGGCCGAAGGCCTCGACCGGATCGGCGTCGTTCGGGTTGACCTCATACTTGTTCGGATGGGGCCAGTCCGTGCCCCAGATCACGCGGTCGGCGTTCGCCTCGATGAGCGCACGGGCCATCGGCTGACAATCGTCATACGGCGGCAGATCGGTCGCGCTGACGCGGTTGGCACCGGAGATCTTGATCCAGGTGTTGCCGTCGCGGACCAGCTTCAGCAGGGCCTGGAAGCCAGGCGCCTCGATGCCGGCGGTCGCCGGCTGATAGGCGAAATGGCCGATCGTCATAGGCGTCGTCATCTTCTCAAACACCGGCATCAGGCCGACGATGTCCTTGCCCGGGAACAGCCACTCAATGTGCCAGTCGAACGGCTTGATGCGCGCCTCCAACTCGGGGATCGCGTCGAGATCGAGCGGCATGCCGCCCTTGTTGTCGATGTTCAGGCGCACGCCGCGGATACCCTGGTCGCTCAGCTCCTGCAGCTGGGCATCGGTGAAGTCCATGGTCATGGCGCACACGCCACGAGCCCGGTTGGGGGTCTCGGCATTCAGCGTGTTCATGCCATCGAGGATGGCCGAATTGTCCGTGCCGTAGACCGACGGCTGGGTGAACACGACCCGGTCGATGCCCAGGGTCGCGTGCAGATGCTTGAGATCATCGAGCGTCGAGACCGGCGGGTTGTAGCCACGGTCGGGCGACAGCGGATAGCGGTCCTCGAACACATGCACATGGGTGTCGATCGTGCCCTTGGGCAGGGTGATGTTCGGCTTGCGCGGGTTACGGTCGGGCGCAATGCAATCTCTGATGTCGCTGTTCACGGCGAGGCCTCTTCCTGATTTTTTTGTTCGTTCAAGTGTTTGAAGATCCCGCCGAGCGGCGGAAACGCTTCCCTATCACATATTCCCGGCGGGCCGAAAGACGTCGCGCGAAGCGATTTCCAGCACCAGCTTGTTGATCACGGCGCGGGGGAAATCCGCCGGCGATTCCGTCACTACCGTAAAGGCACCCGGGCCGCCAATGACGACCTCGCGGAAGTAGCCGTCGAGGTCGTACTTCACGCCCTCGACCTCCGTCTGTTCCTGCTGCGGGTTGATGACCAGGCCGTTGATGGTGATGCCTTTGGCGAGCGCCCGGTCACGCGCGGCCGAGACCTCTTCCTCGAGGCCGCGGGAATCGCGCCCGTCGGCCGACAGGTCGATCACATGCCGGGTGCCCTCGATGCCGTTGGCGTCGAACAGCGCCGCGGTGAAATCGAGCGCGCCGGTGATCGACGTCAGCCCGCCCTTGGGGATCGGGTTCGCGTCCACCGCCACCGCGAAGGCCGCGGCATCGGCGGCGCTGGCGATCACCGTCCAGCCGACGGTGATCCGCTGGGTCACCGACCACTCCACATAGGTCACCGCCACCCGGCCCAGCGGGCCCGACAGCATCGCGTTGATCACGCCCGGGTCCGTCAGGGCCTGCACATATCCAACACGCTGCAGATTGACCTCGCCGCCGTCGATCGAGGCCGACACATCGACCGCGAGAACCAATTCCACATCGACGGGTATTTCCTGGGCACCTGCAGGGGCGACGGCAGGCGCAATCACCCACGCGGCGAGCGCCAGCAGGACGGCGGAGACCCTAGGCCAGGTTCGCACGATAGAACTCCAGCAGCCGGGCGATCACCGTGGCGTAGACCGCCGGATTGCGCGGCTCATAGACCTCGGCATGGTTGATGTCCGGTATGATCATCATGTCCTTCGGCTGGCCGGCATTGGCGAACAACGCCTCGCCCTCCTCCAGCCGCACCATCGTGTCCTTCTCGCCCTGCACCAGCAGCAGCGGGCGCGGCGCGATCTGCGCGACCCAATCCTCGGCCTTAAAGCCGCAGGCCAGGTCGATATTCTCCAGGGGATATCCGTCGGGATAGGCGTCCTCGGTCTTGTACATGGTCTTGAAGGCATCCCGCTCGGCCGGTCCCGGGGGCGAGACCTGCTGATAGGGCAAACGCTTTGACTGCCCGGTCAGCGCCCTCGCAATCCGGTCCTCCGCGAGCGTTTCCTGTAATTCGTCCCACTCGGCCTCGGTCCGTTTCGAGCGCTGCCAGCGTTCGCCGTTGCCGGGCGCGCCGACGGTCGCGATCACCGCGATCCCCGGGTCGACGGCCGCCGCCTTGATCGAGGCGCCACCGCCATGGCTCAGACCCATCAGGCCAATCCGGGCGGCGTCAACTTCTGCGCGCTGGGCCAGCCAGATACGGGCCGCCAGGATGTCGCGCACCTGTTCTTCCGGGTCGATCCGGTTCGCGATACCGTCGCTGTCGCCGAACCCGCGATGATAGAAATCGAGCGTGTGGAACCCGGCCGCCGTCAGGTCACGCACGAAGGGCGGCATGTAGGTCTCCTTGCGCCCCGTATAGCCGTGCACGCAGATGATTGCCGGGCTGGTTGTGTCGGTCTCGGAGCGGGTAAACGTGCCCGCGAGGCGCACGCCGTCTGCATAGAATTCCGCCGCTTCACTTTGCATTGTCGCACCCCATATGGATCTGCCGGTTGATCGTTTCGGCCGGTCGTGCGTCAATCGACACAAATCGCGGCGAGCCCATCTCATTTCAAGCCGCATTCTATTAGGAACGAGAGCCATGCGCACCAAGACCCTGACCCCCAAAGAGATGGAGCGCTACATCGCGCGCTTCGACGACGTACCGGCCAACAAGGACCGTACGGCAAGCACAATCCCGACCGAGGCCCGCGAGATGATGACCGCACGCGCGACCCGCACCGTGATCGCCAGCACCAGCGTGGACACGCCGTGGGGCAACGGGGTGATCCCGGGCCCGGAGAATTTTGCGGTGGTGATCGCCGAATGCGATCCGGGCAACGGTCCCGGCCTGCACTCCCACGCCCACACGACGGAGACCTTCACCTGCCTCCAGGGCCGTTTCCGGATCGAATGGGGCGACGCGGGCGAGCACGCGACCGAGATCGGCCTGTTCGACACGATCTCCATCCCGCCGGGCATCATGCGCCGGTTCGACAACATCAGCGAAGAGACGGGGTATCTCCACGTCACCCTGCAGGGCCCGCTGCGCGACGTCGAATACGCACCCAGCGTTGGCGCGGAACTGCGCGAGAAATTCGGCGACGAGGTCATGACCGAGATCGAGAAGCTCGGCTACAACTTCGAGGCGGGCATCGACGCCTAGGCAATCCAATTTTGTCATGCGCGGGCTTGACCCGCGTATCTCGTCTCGATCAGGCATGAGATGCCCGGATCAAGTCCGGGTATGACGCTGTCGGTCGCAGGGGCGGGCTTCAAACCCGCCCGATGACCCGCGGCTAACCCGCCAGCGAAACCGTCGCCTCTTCGTAACTCGCGTCGCCCATCCCTTCCCCGTCGGGGAAGATGTCGTGTTCAGCGATCCAGGCGCGGGAATTCTCGAAGATGTCCAGCGAGTAGGATTCGAAGACGATCCGCTCCCCCGGGCCCATGCGGCGCACGTCGATCATGTCGTGGTACCGCGCCGGCAATTCCTTGAGATAATAGTGGGTGTAGAGCTCCGGCCGCAGATCGATGTCGCGCTGGGCGCGGCGCAGCGCACTGTAATATTTGCGCACGTCTTCCATGTCTGGCGCGCCGCTGATCATGCCCGACATCATGAACGTCGAGTCACAGATTTTCCGAAACCCGAGCTGCTCGACCACGTAATACGGCGCACTGAACAGGGACGCGGCGGGAACCTTGCCGTCGACCAGCAGTTCCAATCGCTTGAACAGGAGCCCGTCGTTGAAGGACAGGTTGATGTCCTCGGATGCCAACCACTGCTCAAGCGCCTGGATGGTCGAATAGTGGCTGCCGGACTGGTAGCCGACCGAGACCGGCACGCCGGCCAAATCCTCGGGCTTGTGAATATCGGAATCCACCGGCACGAAGACGCCGCAGGGCGAGACAGAATAGGCGTCGCGATAGAGCTTGCCGTGGCCCGACGCCGCGGCGGTGTTCACCGTCCAGTGGCAGGCCGAGCTGATGTCGCAGGAGCGGCCCTGCTCGAAGGTCTGATAGGCACCCACCTTGTCGCCCAGGTCATGCTGCTTGCCGTCGTCCGACGTCAGCTGGTCCTGGAACACATATTCGAGGCCCTCGTCGTCGAAGTAGCCCTTCTCCTCGGCCACCCATTCCTGCAGCCGCATATGCGGTGCGATGACGAATTTTTCTTTGGTCGTGTCAGCGTTCATGTCGTTCTCCCAGATTGATCGACGCCTGTGCTCAGCAGCAGACGGGTTGATTGTTGTCCCGGTCTTCAGATATCCGGCGCGCCTTGATCTGACGCAGATGGCGGCTCATGAGGTCGCGCGCCCCGTCGCCGTCTCGTGCCTTGACGAGCACGTAGAGTTCGCGATGCAGGGCGAGGATATGTTCGGCCACGTCGCGGGTGAGCGTGGAGTTGCGTTGCGGCCAGGCGACATGCTGCAACGAGATCAGCTGCACGCGCAGCACGTCGTTGTGGGCCGCGTCCGCGAGGGCGAGATGGAAGGCGAGGCTCAGGCGAGTGAAGCGCCCGAAATCATCCAGCGCGGCCTCGGACTGCGCCAGCAATCCCTCGATCGCCTCGAAATCTTCTGCCGTCGCGTGCACGGCGGCGAGCTCGGCGATCATGGTCTCGATGGCGCGCTGGGCGTCGAGAATGTCCGCAACCCCCACACCGATCAGATTGAGCTGCACAGCGAGCGCATCGGCGAACAGCTGGGGGTTGCCCCGGGCGATCCGCGCGCCGCCGCCCTTGCCCACCTTGATCTCGACGACGCCGGCCGCCTCCAGGCGCTTGAGCGCGTCGCGGGCGACGATCCGGCTGACGTCGAACCGCGCCGCCAGGTCCTTTTCGGTGCCGAGCCGGTCACCGGCGCGCAGGCGTCCGGCGAACAACGCGTCGCGCACCCGCGCTACGATCTGTTCGGACAACGTACCCACAGCACCCGTCGCGCCCGGATGTTCGTCCGCCGCGTCCAGTTCCAAGACATCCAATTGCAATGCGTCGCTGGGAGTCATTCGCCGTTCCGTTGCGCCTGAAATTCGAGGCCAACCTATAGGACCAAAAATAAATATAGTAAAGATACTATCTTATAATTCCGGTCACAAACACTTGGGCCGCACAGGCACCCGCCCCATCCGTCCGCGAGACCGGGCCTAGTAAAGGTTTTCCGCGTAGTCCTTGGCGAGCCGGGCATCAACCTCGTCGCCGTCGACCCCGTACCAGTCCGCATTGATCTTGCCCAGGGTCGGGAAATCCTTGCGGTCGACATGGTTGTCCGCGTTCCACAGCTCGGAGCGGATCACCGCCTTACCGCAGTGGAAGTAGACGTAACGGACATCGATCACCAGCGCCGCGCGCGGGGTCTTTCCCTTGGCGACCATTTTCTCCAGCAATTCGGGATCCGTCGAAAGCCGCGCCCGGCCATTCATGCGCAGCACCTCGTTGAGGCCCGGCACCATGAACATCACCGCGACCTCGGGGTTCTCCATGATGTTGTGGAACGTGTCCGTGCGCCGGTTCCCGGGCCGGTCGGGGATGGCGATCGTCGTGTCATCAATGACGTGGACGAAGCCCGCCGCATCACCGCGCGGGCTGCAATCCGCAGGGCCGTCGCCTGTCGCCGAAGTCGACAGCACGCAAAACGGCGACAGCGCGATGAAGTTCTTGCAGTGATCGCTCAGCGC
>Ga0233434_1003866_pt1 | contig 11850 bp, 10 predicted proteins | sample SI_122_August201_4_FD_182738 | JGI IMG/M metagenome (GOLD analysis project Ga0233434, IMG submission 182738) | Seawater microbial communities from Saanich Inlet, British Columbia, Canada - SI_122_August2016_120_MG | ecosystem: Environmental > Aquatic > Marine > Inlet | place: Canada: British... | reverse complement strand
ATCTTGAGTCATTGGTTTCTCCTTTAAGTTAAATAAGTTCTTAGTAAACTTATCTTAAACGAGAAACCATGACTCTTTCCCTTGGAAAGGTCTCAACCTGTAAACACTTTTCGTTACTAGTCCAGCTAATGCTTCTCTGTTGTAATCATCCACCACATTAAATGTTCTGAATCGTCTGCCACAAAATGGTGAAACTTTCTCCCGTCGATCAATAAGCAACTTTTTTAATTCAGAACATAATGGGCAAAAGTTTGCCAAGTTATTTTTCATTTAGCACCTAAACAATTTCTTTGTGAACTTTTAATTTCAATAAAATACTTGAACCGGTCCACACAATGTTACAAGCAGCTTACAAATGCAAAAATATATTGATTTTTAGGCCTTGGGCTCTCAAATGCCACCCCAGTTCTTATTAATTCTCAGATCCACCCAGCATCTTTCCGTTTTCTCACGGGTTTAGTTAGCACTATTTTTATACCGTTTAAAGAAAAATATTTTTGGTCTCTCCCTCCTTATAATAGGAGCACAAAGTCTTCCCCTCTTATCAGAACTGGATTTATTGAGAATACTTCTGACAAAGCCCAGGGTTCCCGGGAATGATTCAAGCTGGGTCCGCCTGTTTGTTTCAAGCTCAAAAAACGTATTGTAAATTTAGGCAAACTATAATAATTTGTAATCAAGTTATTATTTTTTTATGGTTTTATGACTGCAACCGCCAGTCCAACCAGATTATTACGCAAGTCTGAGTAAGTGAGGTCTCCCACCCATGCCCTATCGTTTTAGCCCCGGTATTGTCCTTTTTGTTGTCGATGTAACACTGAGTGTCCTGTCATTATTCTTGGCATTTTACCTTAGGTTTGACGGTGTCATCCCCGCTGATCGGATACTGATGTTTTACAAGGTTTTGCCCTTAGTTTGTTTTGCTCGAGCCACGTGTTATTTTGGGTTTGGTTTCTACGCTCGCCTTTGGGAACACGCCAGCCTGCATGATTTAGCACAAATTGTTAAGGCTGTAATTTTGGGATCTGGCTTGTTTATTGTTGGGTTATATTTTTATGATCGATTATTGTATGTCCCTCGTTCGGTATTAGCTATTGATGCTGTCTTATTAATTTTTATTCTAGGTGGATCCCGCTTAGGTTGGAGACTGTGGAAAGAATTAAAAAAACGTAAACACTTCGTGGACAATAAAGTCTCCGTCAAGGTGATAATATTTGGAGCAGGGTTTTATGGTGCAGGTCTGCTTAAACAAATCAGAAATTTTCCGATTGACTATTCTGTTGTTGGGTTCATTGACGATAATCCCCGAAAACTAAACAAAACATTAATGGGTGTGGAGATTATTGGGGCGCGAAAGGACATTCCCCGAATAGCGAAAAAATTGAACGTCAAGACTATTCTTGTGGCAATCGGCGATATTTCACCGGACAATTTACGGGAGATTGACAGCCTGTGTAAGCAAGGAAACCTGAATTGCCGGGTAGTTGAATCTGCAATTAACCTTTCAACAAATGAACTTTATATTAAAACCCTCAAGAATATACGAACTAATGATTTGCTCGGGAGGAGCAGTATTTCGCTGGATATGTCCATGATTCGCACAATGATTAGTGGAAAACGGGTTCTTGTGACAGGTGCAGGGGGCTCTATTGGATCAGAACTGTGTAACTACATTCTAGAATATGAACCCAGTTCTTTGGTAATGTTAGATCAGGTGGAAAACAACCTTTATGACTTAGAGTTATCTTTGGTTGCCAAGAAGAATAAAGGGATTTTACATTATGTTCTGGGTTCTGTTAGGAATCAGAAAAAGATGCATTCTGTTTTTGAAGAGCATCGGCCGCAACTGGTGTTCCATGCCGCAGCTCATAAGCACGTTCCTTTGATGGAGAGCAATATTATTGAAGCCTTTTCCAATAATATTTTTGGAACGAAATTGGTGGCGGAGATGTCAATGAAATGGAAGGTGGAAAAATTTGTTTTAATATCTACTGACAAGGCCGTTGACCCTTCAAATATTATGGGAATAACAAAAAAAATAGCCGAGAATCAAATCCGGTTTTTAGACCAACAGACTTCTTCTCATTTCGTTATCGTTCGGTTTGGTAATGTTTTGGGGAGCAGGGGCAGTGTAGTTCCGCTATTTGAAAAACAAATTGAGCAAGGTGGTCCCATCACGGTAACCCATCCAGAAATGACGCGATACTTTATGACGATCCCAGAAGCGGTTCAACTTTTACTTCAAGCTGCCTCAATAGGGACAGGTGGGGAGATATTCCTGTTGGATATGGGAAAGCCCATGAAGATAGTTGATATGGCAAGGAGAATGATTGAGTATTCTGGTTTGATCCCTGAGGTTGATATTAAAATCGAATTTATCGGGGTTAGACCTGGCGAAAAAATGCACGAGCAGTTGTTGGGTTTAAATGAAAAACTTGAGAAAACATTTCATGAAAAAATCCATCGAATAACTTCCGGATCGGCTCCTGGGGAAAATTATGGCAATAGGGTGGAAAGGTTTTTGTCGGAATTGGAGAGCTTGCCGCACAAGCAATTAAGGGAGAATGCTCGTGGATTGTTATCATATGATTCTGCCCAGTAGCATCACTTAATCCATGCTTTGGATGTTATTGAAACCGCGATCGTCGTTGACAAAATTTATTCCCTCAAAAAGTGTAAAGCTCCCCAAATCAGGTCCACTAACATTTAGAGCTTTCCCTGTTTTTGACCCTCACCCATTTTCTGTGCCGGTAGGACTCAAGAAAATCCGGCTATGATCGCCGTCTGGCTTTGCATGTTTTTCTACAAATTTCAGGGGCGTTAAATCGTCCAAAGAACTGTGCGGACGAAACGTATTATACTCTTCTATCCAAGATTCGATATTCTCTTTCGCATCCTGTAGAGATAAAAACCAATGAAGGTTCAGGCCTTGATGACTTTGTCGGATTTTATTTTTGCGCACGCGTTTCGGGTGTCAATAACGAGGTTAGAGTTTGTCACGATTTCTTCATAATTATAGTCTGAATGATCAGTCAGAATAATAGATAGGTCAAATTGTTTTAGCCTGCTGAGGGGTATGCTCTTTTTCCCATTAAACTGCGGATATTCCCGCTTGGCTCTGATTGCTGGAATATGAGGGTCATTGTATTCCACTCTGGCACCCTGTAGCTCCAACATCTCCATGACTTTAAAAGTAACTGACTCTCGATCATCGTCAACATTTTTTTTGTAGGCCAATCCAAGCAACAGGATGTGGCTACCAACTATACTTTTCCCCGCCTGGCCAAGCGCAAGTAATATTTTCTGAATTACATAGTCAGGCATGCAAACATTCACTTCTCCGGCCAGTTCAATAAAACGAGTGGAGATACCAAATTGTTTTGCCTTCCAAGAGAGGTAAAACGGGTCGATGGGAATGCAATGGCCTCCCAATCCAGGCCCGGGGTAAAATGGCATGAAACCAAAAGGTTTAGTGCTCGAAGCCTCTATGACTTCCCAAACATCAATACCCATTTTATCAAACACAATTTTAAGTTCGTTGACCAAAGCAATATTTACTGCGCGAAAAATATTTTCCATTAATTTAGTCGCTTCCGCCACCTTTGTTCCTGATACAGGAACAGTTTTTTGAATTATGGAAGAATAAAGGGCATCTGTGATTTCCAAGCCTTTAGGTGTGTCGGCCCCAATAACCTTTGGAATTGTGGCCGTAGTAAAGTCCTTGTTATTTGGGTCTTCCCGTTCCGGTGAGTAGGCAACATAAAAATCATGATTAGCTTTTAGGTTACTACCAAATTCCAACTCAGGCACAAGCACCTCTTGTGTTGTTCCGGGGTAAGTGGTTGACTCTAGAATGATTAGTTGCCCTTTAATAATATGAGGGGAAATCTCTCTGGCTGTGGAAAGAATATAGCTCATGTCGGGTTCGCGGTTTTTATCCAGTGGAGTGGGAACGCATATCAATATGCAGTCAAGTTCTTTCACAATGGAAAAGTCAGCGCTCCCCTGGAATTTCCCATCCTGCGTCATGAGGCGAATGCTCTCATCAGGAATATGTTTTATATAGCTCTTTCCTTGGGACAACATGTCGACCTTTTTCTGATCGATGTCCAATCCCGTTACCAAGAAACCGGCCTTGCAGAATTCGATCACTAGGGGAAGCCCGACGTACCCCAAACCGACTATTCCGATTTTGGCTTGTTTATTTTTGATTTTATCTAGTAACACCAGGCTATCCTTATAATTTTATCTTTGAATGTTTGCAAGAGTGTGACAATTCAGGATGAGATGGAGTTTCCCCAAGATAGCCACATTAAATTTTCTGCTCAGGAAGTGGGTAGTGTCACTTTATAGTAATCAACATACCACTGGATGAATTTTTTTATGCCCTCTTTGACTGACCATTTGGGAGCATAATCGAAATCCTTTATCAAGTCAGTAACATCAGCGTGCGACTTTCGCACATCTCCATCCTGCATGGGCATCAGGTTCAGTTTGGCCTCCATCCCAAGGTTCTTCTCGATTTCGTGAATATAATCCAACAGTCGAACAGGGGCATTAGAGCCTATATTATAAATCCTGTAGGGTGCGGATGAAGACGCCGGGTTAGGGTGGTCCCCATTCCACTCAGGATCGGGTGTGGGAGGTTTTGACACGATGCGGGTTACTCCCTCGACAATATCGTCGATATAAGTGAAATCTCTTACCATGTCACCACGGTTGTATACGTCTATGGGTTCCGCAGCCAAAATTGCTTTAGTGAATAGAAATAAAGCCATATCTGGACGGCCCCAAGGGCCATACACCGTAAAAAACCGGAGGCCTGTGGTCGGGGTTCCGTAAAGGTGTGAATAGGAATGAGCCATAAGCTCATTGGCGATTTTTGTGGCTCCATAAAATGAAACGGGATGGCTCACACCGTCTTGAACGGAAAATGGATATTTGGTATTCAGTCCATAAGCAGAGCTGGTCGATGCATAGACAAAATGCTCCACTTTATTGTGGCGACAAGCCTCAAGAATGTTGAAGGTTCCTACGATATTACTTTGTATATAAACTTCCGGATGCTGGATGGAATAGCGAACGCCAGCCTGTGCGGCAAGATGAATAACTCGGTTTGGACTGCGTTCCTTGAAAAGCCGGTCAACTTTTTCTTTGTCTTCTAGGTCATTTTTGTGAAAAGTGAACTGGTCATGCTCTTGAAGTATTTTAAGCCGGTCATTTTTTAGGTTGACGTCGTAATAGTCGTTGATGTTGTCCAGCCCGATAACTTCATGGCCCGATTCGAGCAGTCGTCTGGAGGTGTGGAAGCCGATAAAACCTGCTGCTCCGGTGACTAAAATTTTCATAATTAAGGGTGTCTTGATTTTTAGGTGATGAAACTTGGAACAAGCCTCTTGCTCAATATGAGGTGAGGATAATGCTCGGCAATAAGGCCGCGATCAAAGCCTCCTAGATCATATTTTTAATTGCCACAAGAATCAAGCGTAATTAACCCTCGCATTGATTTTATGGCACGGGTATAGTACTTAGGAGAATTTATTCTGTGGTCGCTTTAACGGCAATTTTCAGAAAGCCGGTTTGCCCCGAAACCTTCTTGATAGTTAATCCATTCAACCGTGATTAAAAACACCCTCTTTATTTTTGCGGGGAGAGCTTCCAACGCGGTTTTTCTTTTCCTGCTGACTCTGGTGGTTTCCCGTCAGCTGGGGCCGGCCCTTTTCGGGGTTTTTTCCTTTCTCACCACAGTCGTTGTGGCGGCCAATTGCTTTTCCAATCTTGGTCTGGATACCTGGATGGTTCGGGAGGTTACCAAAACCCCCTCACAGGGAAAACAATACCTTGCCAATATTCTTGGGCTGAAGATCGGGACGTCTGTAGTCACCATTGCACTTGTTTTTCTGTTTTTTCGAACAACGGCTTTACCTCAGACTACCCTGAGCCTGCTTTGGGTCCTATCGATTTCTCTCTTGTTCAACACGATTTCACAGACGCTCTGGCATTATGGGAATTGTTTCAAAGAGATTTTTTATCATTCAGTGTTGTGGGCCGCCTCCAATATAACCAAGGCTGGATTAGGGATTGCCCTGGTCCTGTTATTTCATGAGCTTGAACCCCTGATCTGGGGGGTTGTTGTCGCAGAACTGATATCTTTGATTTTGTCTTATTTTGTTATCCGCCAAAAATTTGGTCCTTTCATTCCGGAATTCCAGTTCGCGGTTTGGAAAGATTTCCTGGTTCGCTCATCTCCAATAGCTTTAGGAATGATTTTCAGCGTGCTTTACTTCCGGTTAGATATCGTAATGTTGCAATTGATGACAGAAGAAAGGATTGTTGGGTTTTACAGTGCCTCCTACAAATTATTTGAAGTGGCAGTTGTTTTGTCGCACAGTTTTATGCTGGTCTTATTTCCTACTCTCGTTGAGGAATATCACTCTAACCGGTCCCAATTCAAAAGCAGGTTTAAAAAAGCACTTGCCATATTTTCTCTTATCGGTGGAGGTATTGCTTTGGTGCTCTGGAGTTTCTCCCATGAAGTTATAAAGACGATATATGGGGATAAATTTCTTCCTTCTGCTGATATATTAGAAGTGCTATCTTGGGCAATTCTTCTGTTCTTTGTGAACTTTTTATTATCAAACCTGCTAATAGCTTCAGGGCGAGAGAAGATCAATGCTTGGAATTTAGTAGGGGCTACAGTTTTAAATATTGTTCTCAACCTTATTTGGATCCCCAAATACGAGGCAGTAGGAGCGGCATGGGCGACTTTGTTTTGTGAGGTTGGGCTCATTATGGCTCTCAGCCTTCAAGTCCGAAAAGTGATCCGATAGTTAAAGATGGTGTGGGGTATATCAAAATAAACTTTCAGATAACATGATATTTGTTATTTGAACATTAATGATAGGTTGTGAAAATTATGACACGTAAAATCTTTATTAGCCTAATAGTTTTAGTGTTTTTACTATTGAGCCAATACAAATTGCTGCTTACAGGCTACGCCAACTTCTTCACCATTGATAACCCCACATATGGAGTGAATGCGCCTATTCTGATTTTAGCGGGTGGGGCAGCAACTCGAGTTCCCAAAGCATTAGAGTTGTATGAGAAAGGGTATGGAGACAGGTTGCTCCTTACATCAGAACGTTCTCTGAATTCAAAAGTTATGCATCTTTTCCCTACTAATGAGCAAATAGCGAAAAGGATATCCCAGGAACTTAATGTTCAAGCTGAGCTTGAAGTCGTGCCTTCTTTGAAGGGGGGGGCTACTTCCACTCTAGATGAAGCTCACGATCTTCTGGCCTTTTGCTCCAAAGAAAAAATAAAGCATTTGATTATTGTCACCGACTCATTTCACACCCGCCGTGCGTTATACGCCTTCAAAAAAGTCTTTCAGGGAAGTGACATAAAGGTGGAAGCTTCGGCTGCTCTCAATGAGATTTATAGCGAAGAGAACTGGTGGCGCTCCGACAGAGGAATTTCAGCGTATTTATTAGAGCCTATAAAATTTGCCGTATATATGGTGAGCAAAAAAAATGTGACATTTATTAAAAACGATTGATCTGTTAGTGAAATAAAAACCCCCGTCATATTTCTATATGGGCGTTAAGGATACTTGCCTTGCTCTGAACGGTTCCACCGCCTGACTTAAATCCCAGTAATTAATTCCAAGGCCATTCCAGTTATGATAATTTTTCTTTTTTAGCACGAATGATTTATTGAGTTTTTCCCACCCGCCCATTGTTATTTGGTGTTCTTGACAATTAGTAGGCCGAAAGCTAGCATCCTTAAAGGTGTTAAAACATTTAGGAGCGGTTGTGCGAGAAAAAATTCTAGAGCTGATTAGAGTTAGTCCAAATCCCCCCCCCCTTGCCAGAAATCCTGTTTGGTTTACAGAAATTGATGGATGATCCCGATTGTGAGGTGGAGGATGTCTATCGTTTAATAAAGACAGATCCTGTCATGTCAGGGCGATTGATCACTTTGGCCAACAGTGCCTTGTTTGGCTCAGGCCGGAATGAATCTCGAAACCTAGAAGATGCTGTGGTGCGTTTGGGGATGAATCAGGTGATGGATTTAGTTTATGCCCTTGAATTACCCAAGACATTTAAAAAGTGTAAGGCTTTCGATCAAGTTGAGTTCTGGAAGCATTCCTTAGCCGTGGCTTTTATCAGTAGGTCGCTGGCTAGAAAAGTACTCTCTGATTTTGATGATATTGAAGCAAGCTTTCTAGCGGGTTTGATGCACGATGTGGGAATTATGGTTTTGGATAATATTATTCCCCAAGACTACTCCAACTTTCTCACTTTGAAGGATTTGAGTTCTACCGACAAACCTCTGGAGTTGCTGGAAGAGGAAGAGTTTAAAATTGCCCATCCTGAGGTGGGTGCAGAGTTTATGAAAAAATGGTGGGATTTATCCCCCAAAGTGGCTTCTGCAGCCTTGGCACATCATGGTAAGGGACCGGTTAAAGGAGAACCTTTAACCTTAAATCAGGTTGTTGGCACTGCTAATCGCATTGCCAATATGCATGCAATCACCCATCCTGTAAACACAGCCTTTGAAGATCCCCCCGAAGAGGACTATCTGGATGCCTTGCAAATCAGTCAGGAGGACTTGGATATCGTTGTTGATACCACGATAATCGGATTGATGGCGGCAGAAACCTTATTGCGATCAAATTAAGATGCTTGGCGTTTCCAAATGGATAGAAGAATTACAGGGTTTCACCAAGATGAAGAAAGTTTCTGGGTGGCAGAATTAGAATGCAACCATAATCAGCATGTCCGGCATCGCCCGCCGATGGTTGTCCGTCATTGGGTGAATCATGAAAAAGGTAGAAAGGAAAGGTTGGGAACCCTCCTTGCTTGTAAAATTTGTGATTCTGAATCCTTCGAAGGCGTAGGTTAGGAAATCAGCCCACCATTTTCCCAGAGTCCTGAATAGATATTGCCGTTTGCCAGAATATAGACACCCTGCCCATGAGGTAAGTCATTCTGGAATTCTCCCTGGTAGCGATCCCCATTGGCATAAAGGTATTTCCCCTTTCCATGAAGCATGTCATTAACGAAGCATCCTTCATACTGATCACCATTGTCGTAGACCAGTTTTCCCAGGCCACTGGGTTTTCCATATTTAAATTCACCGGTATAAACATAGCCTTGAGAAGAAGTGAAGATTCCTCTGCCATGCATCTGATCCTGAAATACTTGTCCCTCATATTTATCCCCATTGGGCCAGACCCGAGTTGCGAATCCGGGAACAGACTCAGGCTCATGAGTGTCTTGCTCGGGAGAGGTCTTTGTGGATTCCCTGGAAGCCCGCGTATATCGGGTGGACTTCCCCCTCCAGCCTGAAGCCTCGCTGTATTTATGGCTGATGTGTGCAGCGCTGATTTTTTTATAGGCAGCTGTTATCTGCTGAAACATTTCATGGGCTTTCTTTTGTAGGCGAAGGGATTCCGTTGGGAATCGGTCGGGATGCCAGATCTTGACTTGGGCCTTGTAGGCGCGCTTCACATCTTCAATAGACGCGCCGGGTTTGAGTTTTAGTGTTTCAAAATTCTGTTCCACACCCTAATCCTATATTAAAAAGATTAAACATCCGGTTGCTAATGAATGAACCATTCATCAGTCCCTTCATGGCCCTCATGATGCCTTTTATCAGCCTCCCAGGCTTCTAATACATAATCGATGCTGAACGTTTCCCGGGTGCCAGGATTCCGCAAGTCAAAATAACGGTAGCCGCGATAATCGGGGTAAAAGTTTTCAATGGTCAGAAGCTGGCAGGTCATTCCTTTAGCCTCCGCTTCCTGTTTTAAACTTTCTCCATCAGGAGCATCTCTTCCCTCAACCACTATTCCCGAACCATCCTTTTGCAAAAACATCAGATATCTTTGTTTTTGAGTCATTTGAGCCTGAATCACCGTTGCAAGTAGGTGGTAGTTGTGAGTAATAATTAGGATGCCATAAACCCGACCTGTGTTCAATTTACAAGCCTCTCTATTTGGTCGCAGACATGGCCTGCGAAGGGAAAGGCACAAGTAAAGGCAGGAGAAACTGCATTAAGCACATGGAGGGATTGATGATCTCCTTCGATAATAAAATCCATCTCAAGAGTATTCTCCGTAATGTTTAATAACTGTGCTCGTATTCCGGGTTTTCCCCATTTCTTAAAGTTCGATATCTTTACGTTTTCTAATAAAGATGAGGCAAGGTTCACCAAATGTGTCCGAGAGTATTTCCTGATTTCTTGCCATGCGAGTTTTTTGAAATCAAAGTTTGAGTGAAAGAATAATGCGGTTTGCCGGAGGGATAGTTCGACGAATTCATTCAAACGAAAATTGTTGATTCCTGTATATTGCTCCCGCCAGAAGGCTGGAATAGCTGTTGGCCCGATTTTGGACATGCCATTTGCCGTAACTGTAAAGTGGACCCCCAGAAAAGGGTTTCTAAGGTCTGGCACTGGATAAATATGAGTTTTTAAAGAACCCGGAGGTTCTTCTGAGTAAAGATACAAACCTTTGAAGGGTAATATGGAATAGTTCTTAGAAAAGCCAAATTGCTTGGCAATGTTATCTGCATGGAGTCCGCCGACATTTATAATATACTTTGATTCATAATTTCCTCCAGTAGTTTGGATTATTCGGTCATTTTTTTTTAAGAATCGAATTCTGTTGTCAATTCGTATGCCAAGATACAAAACTTCTTGGGTCAAAGCTTCCATTACTTGAGACGGATCTACTGAAGAAGTTGTTGGGGAAAATAACGCTCTGCCCAATGTTTTCACTCGAGGTTCAATTTCCCGGGCTTCCTTTTCAGTAATTTCGTGAAGAATGACATTATTGTTTTTCCCACGTAAAAGAAGCTCATCTAATTGGGGGAGATCTGCGGGTTTATTTGCCACCACAAGTTTTCCGCAGTTATTCAGAGGAATATTGTTGGATTTACAATATTCAGTAAGTTGTTGATTGCCTAGCTTGGTGAATCTCGCTTTGAGACTGTCAGCAGTATAGTAAAAACCGGCATGGAGTACCCCGCTGTTCCTGCCGCTGGCATGGAGACCACATTTATCTTCTTTCTCAAGGAGAGTAATACTGGAGTCCGGATATCTTTTTTTTAATTCCCTGGCAATTGAGAGCCCTATAATCCCCCCCCCTAGAACTAAAAAATCAGAAGTATTCATGGTTTACACTAAAACTTTCAACTTTTAAGGTTTTTTTGATGTTTTTAATCAAGCTTGAGATCAAGGTCTAATCAACCACGGGAGATTTTTTTACCTTGCTCAGAGAAATACCCATAAGAAAATATAACAACATTGCCACCTCCGAATCATAGATATTTGTTTCAAAAAAACCTCCAATTATAAAGCTAATAACCGCTGCCATGGACCCCATTAATATGCCCTTGATATTATTCTGAGACGTTTCCTCAGCCAAAGTCCGCCAGCGTTTAAAGATTTCAATGAAATAGGCTGTCCAGATCGCAAGCCAAGTCCCGAGCCCTACAATTCCGGTATCAACCAGCAATTGAAATATATTGCTATGCATCCCCCGGTAACGGGCAATTAACCCTGACGGATCAGGATATTGTGAATGAATTGAATCGACACATTTATAGCCGCATCCTGTTATGGGGTAGTCTTTAAAAATTTCCCAACCGCCTTTCCAGGTAGATACCCTTCCCTGGAGGGAACTGTCTTTAATGTTTTTGAAACTAAATGCACGGCTTTTAATTTTGTCGGGAGAAAACAATAAAAGACCCGCTAATGCTATTGGAATAGCCCAAAGATATTTTTTATTCCAGAAGAACACGATGAATATGGTTCCTATAAAAAAACCAAGCCAGGCCTGCC
>Ga0233434_1003865_pt1 | contig 11854 bp, 12 predicted proteins | sample SI_122_August201_4_FD_182738 | JGI IMG/M metagenome (GOLD analysis project Ga0233434, IMG submission 182738) | Seawater microbial communities from Saanich Inlet, British Columbia, Canada - SI_122_August2016_120_MG | ecosystem: Environmental > Aquatic > Marine > Inlet | place: Canada: British... | reverse complement strand
TCCACATAGGTCTGTATACGCTTTATTTCTCGATCATTGTGGGTACCCACCAGCTTTTTGATTAAACCAAATACCATGTCATTTCCTAAAATTTAATTACTGGAATATTAAAAGCACGAAAACACCAGCCCTAAATATCAAGGCCAAGCTCTATCATATAAGGATACACACGGAAGTTTCGGGGTATCGGGTGGGGGAAAAATAACTCGATTTGGGGAGACAAAATAGTCGCCAAGGAGCTGTTAAAAACTAATCTTCTAAAATATAGTTCTTTGGACTGACAGGCACACTATTGAGCAATACTTCATAATGGAGATGAGGCCCGGTGCTACGTCCTGTATTTCCAACCAGCGAAACAACTTGTCCACGCTTGACCTTGTCTCCGACTTTGACCAAATGTTTGGAGTTGTGCCCGTAACGTGTAACAAGGCCATAACCATGGTCAATTTCAACCATGTTTCCATAGCCATACTCTCTTCCCTCTACCACAACAACACCATCGGCTGTAGCCCTCACCGGAGCACCTGTTCGAGCCGCAATATCCCAACCTTCATGCTTTTCCCTTAAACCTGTGAAGGGAGATTTGCGGAATCCAAAACTTGAGGTCACCCAACCCCGAGTAGGCCAAATTGAAGGGGTTGAAGAAAGTAATGATCTTTGATTTTTAAAGAAATCGTCCAACTCCTGAAAACTGATACTTTGGATTTTAGCCTGCTTTCCCAAGTGATCCAGCCCATTGGATAAACGCTCAACCCGACCGGCCGCACCTCTGCCCATGGCTGTCGTAAAGCTATTTGTGCTTAACCCATAAGGACCACCAACACCCCAGTTTTTCTCAATCGATTGAGGCGAGTTTTCCAGGGCTGTAATGACCCGAAGTTTTTTCTCAAAACGTTCCAGTCGAACCATTTCGGTTTCGAAATTTTTTACCTGTTGGGCAAATTTTTCAACCTGGATTTTACTAATTTTTGATTCTCGTCGGAGCTTGACTAACTCTGCTTCACTGCCCTGCATATTCAAATATTGCTGAACAAAATAGAAAGAAGAGCCTAGAACCCCTACCAAAACTACCAAAGACACCAAAATACCAAATTTCACAAAGCGTCTTGGCAAGCGCAGTTTTTTGGGCGCGCTCAATGATCCAGGAAAAACAACTATAGTAAATTCGTCCTTGCCCACCTTTCCTCCTTGATATAAGTTAGAAAAACTCACAATCCCTTTAATCGTAACGCTTAAACCCCTTATTTGTCAATAGTTAAATCAAAAAATCCATAAGGCGAATTAAATACGAAAATGACAAACCCCATTTCCTTTCCATAGGCTTTCAATCTAAGCCTCTTTACCTAGTTTATGGGTTCTATTTTCTCTCGAGCCTGAATATGATCCGGGTTGATGGTCAACACCTGCCTGAAAAAGTCCTGGCTCTTCTGGAGATCCCCACTTTCCTCATAAAGCAGGCCCAGACTAAATAATATGGGCACCTGTCCTTTTACATCCCCAATTTTCTGATTTATATTTATAATTTTTTCAAATCCAGCAATGGCTCCGGTTAAATTTCCCTTTGCGTAGTCACCAAATGATTTTTGTCGCAAAGATCGCGCCATAACTTTGCCATATCCCCAAGCATAGAGCTTTCCATCACTGTTCAAGGTTTCGCTAAATTCCTTTTCAAATCTTTGCTCCTCACCCAACTCCTTATAAATTTTTTTCAAGTTGAAAAAAAACATTAACTCTTTTGGATTGGTTCTAATCGCAATTCGAACTTTTTCCACCGCTTCCTGGAAGCGTTTACCATTAGAAAGAGAGGCCGCCCAATTATTCCAAGCCAAGCCATTTTCCGGGTCTAATTCTGTAGCCCGTCTAAATAACTCCTCGGCTATTTTGTCTTCATTCTTTATGTAATGCACATAACCCAACGCATACCAAACTGCGGAAGAATTCTCATGAGACTGCCGATATTCATTTAAAAAATTTTTCGCAACGTCTAAAGCCTCCATAGCATGCCAAGATTTAACCATGCTTCTGAAAAGGTAACTGGAGTCCGGCTTATCCTTGAGAATTGATTGGTAAATTTCCAGAGCTTCCTCAAACTTACCCTGAGAAAAATAAAAGTCGCCTTTAGCCTCAGGAGGTAGGCCACTCATTTCAGGATGTGTCTGGGCATTGGTATTCGAGGGCACCAACAATAAAAACACCCAAAAAACCCAATTTGAACAATGAAAATTCAAACTCCGTCTGAACAAGGCAGAAAACTTGCGATTAAAAGGCAGGTTCAAAATTTGAGGAATCCGCTTCAGGTGGGGCATCCATGCGGGCGCTTCTATCATAGAAACGTGTGAACTGGTTTTCAAAATGTAAAAACGCCTCCCCAATGGGACCGTTTCTTTGTTTCCGAATCAAGATTTCCGTCTTTCCCGGATCATCTGTTTCGGGATTATACACAACATCGCGGTAAATGAACATGACCACATCCGCATCCTGCTCAATGGAACCTGACTCCCTAAGGTCTGACAAGAGTGGCCGTTTATCCGTCCTGCTCTCCACGGCACGGCTTAACTGGGAAAGGGAAATTATCGGAACATTTAATTCTTTGGCGAGAGCCTTGAGGCCTCTGGATATTTCCGAGACCTCCAGTTGCCGGCTTTCAATATTTCCGCGTCCCTGCATCAACTGCATATAGTCCACAACAATCAACCCCAAAGACTGTTCAGCGGCAAGCCTGCGGGAACGGGCACGTATATCCAGAACCGACAAGGCCGGGCTGTCATCAATGAACAACTGTGCTTCAGCAAGTTCCCGACCCGCGTCATGCACCTTAGGCCAATCACTTTTCGCTAGGTAACCGGTGCGGACTTTCGAAGAGTCCACTTGTGCCTTGGAGCACAATAGCCGCATCCCCAATTGCTCCTTGGACATTTCAAGGCTGAAAAAAGCGGTGGGAATTTTTTTATTTAACGATACATAGCGGGCAATATCCAGAGCAAAGCTGGTTTTACCCATACTAGGCCGTGCTGCAAGGATAATCAGGTCAGAGGGTTGAAATCCTGCTGTCATATTATCCAAATCAGTGAACCCGGAAGGCACACCGGTGACCATTCCCGGTTGCTGGGAGAGTCTTTCCAGATCCGACAATCCCTTTTTTACAATTTCCGGGAGTTTATAAAAGCTGGGTTTAGATCTCTTCTCCGAGATCTCGAAAATGGACTGCTCGGCTTTATCCAGCAGAGTATCCACATCATCGCTATCGCTATAACTACTGGAAACAATTTCTGTAGCAGTTTGAATCAGATCGCGGAGGATTTTTTTTTCACGCAGGATTTTAGCGTGATGGACTACAGCGGTAGAGGTGGGAACAAAATCTTCAAGCAGGCTAAGGTATTCGAGACCTCCCACCTCTTCCAGCTCATTATTCTTTCGGAGCCGATCTGCAAGTGCCAGGACATCTATCGGCTCATTAGCCTCGAACTGCCCTCGCATTACAGCAAATATTTTTTTATGGGTGGACTTGTAGAAGTCCTCTTCCCTCAAAATTTCAAGGGCTTTGGCAATCGCGTCTTCGGAGTGCAGGCACGCCCCTAAAACACTCTGCTCAGCCTCCTTGTTATAAGGAGGCAGTTTATTCAGAGAAATGTCAGTCAGGGCATCAGCCATAATTTATTCCGGGTAAAGAGGTGAGCGCCTATACTTCAGCTTCCCCCTCTTGCTCCACTTCTTTGGTAGCCGGTTCAGAGGGTTCGGCAACTACCTGTTCTGCTTCGACAACAAGTTTAATTTCTGCCGTCACTTCCGAATGAAGTTTGACAGGAATTTTATATTCTCCAGCTTTTTTAATCGGCTCAGCTATCTGAATTTTACGCCTATCAATATCAACTCCCTGGCCTTTGAGCAAATCTGCAATTTCCTGCGCCGTGACCGAACCAAACATTTTCCCGGTATCCCCCACCTTTTTCTTAACCGTACAAGTCACTTTTGCAATTTCATCAGCAATAGTCTGGACCGATGCGATCACTTTTTTCACCTTAGACTGAACCACCAGCTTTTGGTGATTAAAGGCCTTGAGATTATTGGGGGTCGCGAGCAAAGCTTTGCCTTTGGGGATAAGAAAGTTCCTGCCATAGCCATCTTTGACTTCTACTTCATCGCCACAAAACCCTAGCCCATCCACATCTTCTTTCAACAACAGCTTCATAAAAATTTCCTTTCCTCAGGATCAAAGTCCTTCAAGTTATATCTTCAGCGCTTCTAAGTTTTCTAAAGTCCGCCCAGATATCAAACACACCTAATCCTGCCACCAAACCTATTAATAGAGGTTGCACAAATATTAATATAAAAAGAACAAACCAAAAGACAACCTGCACATTTCTGGCTTTCAGAAAATGTACGACAATACTGAGTCCCTGGGTAAAATAGAGAACAAGCATAACTAGAAAAATATTTAGGCCAGCATCCGCCAGCAAGCCTTGCCCCAGAAACAAAGCCGCTCCTGATAATATAAAACCCCAAACCAGATTTTCCGAGCAGACCCACTCAGAAAATGCTCTGCCAGAAAACAAGCCCGGCCCATAAAGCCGTGTCCAGGCAATTCGAATCAATGCATAATTAGCCGCCGCACCAATCAAAGACCCAATGAGCAAAAAAGCTGGGTAAGATGCCGCAAATACTTCTGCCGTTCGTTCTGCGAACGCCTTCATTTCCTCAACTTCAGTTTTATTCTCGCCCACAGATTCAAAAGCCTTCATGGATTGAGAAAAGTGAGCGCGAATTTGCTCTTCGAAAAACCCCTTAACCGAAGTATCCTGGTCCCCAAACAAGGTCAGCAAAAGTACAATCGAAACCAAACCCGAAGCCAGTGCACTTATAGCTATACACCTGTCACCTGGCAACCGGAAGCGGATCATCTCCCCCATCAGCAGGGCCATTAGCGCGTATTCAGCTAAAAAAAGCATTGCCTGATTGGCTCCGACTAACAACAAGAGCATCACGAAAATCAACGTAATCAGGATAATGCCAACCTGCCGGCCCCTTTGCAGGTATAAAAAAATAATTGGAAAAGGAGACAACACCCCAACCAATGCCCCCAAAGGAGGAAAAACCATCAGCGCAAAAAAAAGAAAAAAAACAAGAACTACAGGCACCAGCAGTTTTTTTTGCTGTAACGGATCAGGCAAAACTAACTTTCAACAGCAAAGGGCAATAATGCAATGTTTCTGGCTTTTTTGATGGCCCGGGTCAATATTCGTTGGCACTTGGCACAATTTCCTGAAATACGAGAAGGTACAATCTTACCTCTTTCGGAAATCAGCGGTTTCAATGCCTTGATGTCATAAAAATCAATAAAAACCTTGCTCTGATCATCGTTGCAAAACCGGCAAATTTTATTAGAAAAAAATGAACGCTTTTTAGTCTCTGGCATAATTACCTTATTATTTAGTTATATTAAGTTTTACTTTAAACAGCGTGGCGAACCACGAAAATTAAAATGGAATATCATCAGCGGCTGGAGCAGAAGAAGAACCCGTGTCCATGTTCACTTTATCCCCCTGACGGGTCAAAAACTGAACATTGTTGGCAACGACTTCAAGTTTACTTCGCTTCTGCCCATCTGTTTCCCAAGTCTGATAATTCAGCCGACCCTCAATAAAAACCAAACTCCCTTTATTCAGGTATTGAGCACAGTTTTCACCTTGCTTGGCCCAAACCGTAATGTCGACAAAACAGACCTCGTCTTTCCATTCTTCACCTTGTTTGAACTTGCGATTGACTGCTAAGCCAAAGCTGGCAACTGCGGCACCACTTGCGGTATAACGCAACTCAGGGTCCCTGGTAAGGTTGCCCATCAATAGTACCTTGTTAAAAGAAGCCATATTAAATCCTTATTTTCATCTTGTTAATCAGGAATCCTTGTCATCATCGTCTTCATCGCCATCAACCTTCTTTACCGCTTCCTCATCATCCACTATATCTTCTTTGCCCAAGGCTCTCTCTAGCTCGTCATCCTCCAAGCGGAGCACCATGAATTTGATGACCAAATCGTATAGCTTGAATTTAATTTCCAAGTCCTTGACATTAGCAGACTCAAGGGTGTGATAAATATTCAGGTATATCCCGAATCTGTTTTTCTTGACCCGATAGCCAAGGCGTTTTTTACCCCATTTTTCGACTTTCAGGCATGCACCTCCGTAACTCTTGATGAACTCGCCTATTTTTTCCAAGGCTTCATCAACGCGGGGTTCGTCAATATCGGGTTTAAGAATCAGGACACTCTGGTAAGATCGCAATAGGTACCTCCTCACGGGTTAAAAATAGCCCCAGACCAAATCTGGAGCGAGGGGTTGAATGCGTAAATATTGGATTTAACGCATTTTAGGCAATCACTATGTAATAATGATTTAATGTAAAAGAGGGATTTTTACACAGTCCCCTAACAAAATCAAGGGATTTCCCAACTTCCATTAAACGATGATTTTCTCCCAAAAGCCCCATTATTTGGTGACAAACTTCCTAACCCAGACTTCATCATGGATATTAGCCCCCCTGTTCGGCTTAGTGTCGGCTCTATTCCTGCCAGCCTGCGACCTGCCGCAACTCCCTCCTGACGTATTCTACAAGTTTGACGTCATGCCAGTAGGTAAAGGCCCGGCTCATCTTTTAACTGCCGATCTGAATCTGGATAGGAATTTGGACCTGGTTACCGCCAATACTAAAAATAGTACTCTCACTATACTTTATGGCAAAGGTACAGGCAGTTTTCATTCGGCTTTGAATATAAGTGTCGCCGCAGAACCCACCATGTCAGCAGTGGGAGATATCAACAGGGATGGATATCCTGATCTTGTGACCAATGGTCGGGGCGCGAAAATGTTTGTGGTACTGCCAAACAACGGGGACGGAACTTTCAGAAAACCCATCCCTACCCGAACGGGCAAAGTCCCCTTAAATATTATTCTGGGGGACTTTAATCACGATGACAAACTGGATGCCGCTGTCACTCTAACTTTTGCCACGATGGAATTGTATCTGGGCACAGGAGATGGCTATTTTAAAAAAGGAGCCACTTATCAGACGGGTTCCCGATCCTTTTCCGGTGTCACGCAAGATTTCAATGAAGACGGACATCTGGATATAGCCCTGGCCGCCAGCAGTTCCAGCGCAAGCTCCATTCGACTATTCATGGGCAACGGAGATGGTACTTTTCAGAATCCCAAACGTCTGACTAAAAAATTAGTTCCTCTAGCGGTAGTAGCCAGCGACATGAATGATGATGGAAAATCCGATCTGGTTTTTGCCGCAGGCCAGGGAGACAATATGTATCTGCTCATCTCGAACGGGGATGGCAGTTTCAAGGAGCCAATCTCCTTTTCAGGAGGTGGCGGCCCCTTCGCACTCACAACAGGACATTTCGATCCAGACAAATTGAAGGATGTCGCAGTCGCCAATTCCCGATCAAGCAGTTTTTCCCTGGTCATCCGCAATCCCAATGGAAGCTTTAAGTATCCCACCCGTGATTATGTTGTTGAGGGTGGCACTCCTTTAGCCATCACCAGCGGTGATTACAACCATAGTGGCATGGGCGATATCGCCGTTGCCAGCAACGCCAAAAACACCATCGAAATTTATTTGCAAAGACGGATCTTTAAATGATGGGGTGCGAGGCAACAGAACATTTTTTCAATCAAGCTGAGGCAGACATCATAATTTTCCTACCACTTACTCTTATAAGCATTGCGAAAAAAATACTCAGATAATAGAGTGCTTGTAACAGACTTCTTCAGTCTTTTTTATTTTAGCGAGGAAAAGTGAACAACAAAGACAAAAAAGAACCCCGACCATTCAATGGAGAACTGAAAATAGGTTCTTATGAGATTTTCTTTTTGGTAGCTCTTATTTTTCTTTTATCTTGGGGCATCTATCACTTTGGTGTATGGCTCATAGGATAGACAACCTGTCATTAGAGATGAAGAGTTTAATGGGAAAACCGTATTAATTATGGGAGCCGCTTGGGGGAGCCCAGATTCTTCGTCACTTTGCTCCTTAGAATGACAAAACAGTCCTGCATTGTCATGCTGATCCTGTCGAAGCATCTCGCACCTCCAATTTGCGAGTTATTTGTCGGGTTTCTTCTGGATGCCGACTTGCTGAAAAATATTGCCCATCACGCCCATAAAGTTCGCCTGCTCCTGCTCCAGGATTTTGGCATTCTTCTTTTCTTCATCAAAAATATTCAAACGAATCTCCTGCGGCCTTTCCAGTAGTTTATTGAGAGCTGTGCCGGTTTGTACCGGGGCGTGGCAGGTCGTGTTCTGGCAAAGGTATACAGTGGGCTCGCCGTTTTCCGCTGTCTTGCCCTCAGCCAGTGGTAGCAGAGCACCTATGTCTTCATTCTCTTTCCAAACTACCACTTTATTGGGACGATAATCGGTGTGCAGGACTTTCAACATTTCTTCAAAGGAAGTTTGATCCTTCGGCCCTGTGAACACCACCTCAACAGGCGCAAGATTTGAGGCGCTCATTGCGGATAAAAGTCCGGTGAACCCGGCAGGGCTTTTTTCCATCATGCCGCGAAAGGCATTAAAAGTTTCTTCTGCTTTGCGGATGAAGGACTCCTCTCCTGTGAGTCGCCCTAACTTCAACAAGGCCAGGGCCGCCACAGCGTTGGCAGAGGGCAAGGCTTCATCGGCAGGGTTTTTTAATTTAGAGATTAAAGATTCCCCCGACCGACCGGAAAGGAAAAATCCCCCGTCCTTTTCATCCCAGAATTCATCGAGCATTGTTAATGCCAACTCTTTGGCTCGAACTATCCATTTGCTGTCAAGCCCTGCGTCATAAAGCGCGACCAAGGCTTCCAGAAAACAGGCATAGTCATCGAGGCATCCATTTATCTTGCTTTGGCCGTCTTTATAAACACGTAATAATTTCCCCGATTGCCATTGCTTTGACCAGATAAGTTCAGCACAAAGGGTGGCAGAGCCCAAATAGCTGGAATTCCCCAGCACGGAAGACCCGTGGGCCAGAGCAGTAATCATGAGCCCATTCCAAGCGGTGATAATTTTTTCATCCCGCTCGGGTTTGCATCTTTTTTCACGTGCTTGAAAAAGGGTCTCCCTCCCCTTCTTTAATATATGATCCGCTTCAAAAATAGGGATGCTTTCTGCCTCCGCCAGTTGTTCAACTCTTTCGCTGATATGCAGAACATTGCGTCCATCAAAGTGGCCGCGAGGAGCCAGTCCGTATGCCCTGGAAAAAACTTTGGCATGTTTGGGTCCTAACAGATTCATAACCTCTTTGAGTTCCCAGGTGTAGTAGGTTCCTTCCTTGCCTTCTGAGTCCGCATCCTGGCTGGCAAAAAAGGCACCTTCATCGGACAACATTTCGCGTAAAAGCCAGGAAAATGTTTCTTCTGCTGTGGTTTTATAAATATCCTGCTTGGTAGCTTGAAACATATCGAGAAAAAGTTTTGCCAGGAGTCCATTGTCATAAAGCATTTTTTCAAAGTGGGGAACCCTCCACTTGCGATCCGTAGAGTAACGATGAAAACCACCCGCCAACTGGTCGAACAATCCACCCTCTGCCATGCCAGTCAGGCTTTTATCGAGAATATTCAAGGAATCCCCAGTTACCGCCCAATGCCGCAACAAAAGGTTATAGTGCATCGGTTCAGGAAACTTCATTCCTGAACCGAACCCTCCAAAATCCTCATCAAACCGTCTTGATAAAATTTCCACTGCTCCGCGAATCAATGCATCGGTGGAAATCCCTTGAGCCTTGTCCGCCCTGTTTTCCAGGGAAATCTTCTGCAAAATATTTTGCGACCGGCTTTCAAGTTGATCCTTGTCGCCCGAATAAATTTCGTGAGCCTGCTGAAGAACCTGGGCAAAACCAGGGCGATTATATTTCGCAAAAGGGGGATAATAAGTTCCTCCCAAATACGGTTTCTGATCGGGAGTGAGAAACATGCTAAGCGGCCACCCGCCATGACCCGTCAACTCCACCAAGGCTTTCATGTATAAAGCATCGACATCCGGCCTCTCTTCACGATCTACCTTGATGTTGACAAACTTCTCATTCATAATTTTTGCAATTTCTTCATTTTCAAAAGACTCATGAGCCATGACATGGCACCAGTGGCAGGCTGAATATCCAATGCTGAGAAAAATGGGTTTATTTTCAACCTCAGCCTTTTTCAGAGCCTCAGGTCCCCAAGGAAACCAGTCAACGGGATTGCCAGCGTGTTGCAACAAATAAGGGCTGATTTCGTTTTTTAAACGATTGGATGTATAGGAACCACTCACAATATAAATGCCTTTCTAAATTAGAGAGGGGGGACAAAATCAAAGCGAAATTAAAACTACCAGAGAAAACGAAGGAAATAAAGGGAGGAAAATATTACGGAGGATCTACTTCTTCACCAAACCATGCCGATACTGGTGAAAGAAGTCACGAACGCTTTCGTATTCATCCAAAGCACTCTCTTCTAATTGCTTTTTATCGTCCACGATAAATGAGGCACTATTGATATTTTCTTCAACAGAAAGCCCTACGCTAATGCCACCTGGAGCAAATAAAAAACTGGGACTCATGAGAGAATCTGCCGCTCTACCAATAATATTTCGAGCAGTAGAGGGTCCAAAAATCGGTAGAACCACATAGGGTCCGGTTGGCACCCCATAGGCCCCCATGGCCTGATCAAAGTCTTCGTTGACGTCTTGAATATGATATTCTTCGCCTGCAACATCCGCAAGTCCGCCAATCCCAAATGTCGTATTGATCAAGGTTCGTGCCAAAACCCGACCGGATTTTTCAAAATCCAACTGGATCAAACTACTGACAAACTTTACAGGGGCCAAGGCATTGGAAAACACGTTTTTTATACCAACCCGAAGGTTCTCATGTATCGTATTACGGTACCCTCTGGCTACCGGCTCCAGCACATTGTCATAGATCGTCTCATTGACGCCAAACATCCAACGATTATAACCCTCAAAGGGGTCTGACATGATAGGGAGATCCTCAGAATCCCCCGCAAAGGGATCTTCCAAGTCTTCATAAGTTTGTGGGTCCTGTGAGGATCGGGCGATTCCCTGCGCGGTTTCAATAGACGAGGAATCATCAAAGCTTTTGGGAATACTTTTCTCCAGCGTTATGGTGACTTCTGAGGTTTGCGCAACAACATCATCACCAATTTCAGTAGTAAAGTTAGGAACCTTTGAATCAAAATCCGAACCACTGGCCCAAGAAAAAGTAGAAAGTCCCAAAACCAAAAACAGTACCCCACAAGCCTTAACTGTTTTTTGTAAATTTCTCATCCGAATTCCCTGTGAAATCAAAAGTTATTAGAAATTAATATTAATAAATATTTTCACTGAAAAGACTCTAGTAACCTTCACTACTTCTAATCTTTAACCACTAATCCATTAAAATTCAAGCAATTTTTTCAGTGTTTGGTATTTTGACGCATTTACTCTCGTTTTGTAAAATGCATTTACTGTGCCAACTTCTAGGTAGTCGTAATAAAAGCCACAATATTACAAAGATTTTAGGCGGGTTCTGGAAAAACTTTTGACAAACGTTCTATAGAATCTTGAGGTAAAGAAACATTATCGGATCGGGCATTTTTAACCATTTTCCAGGCCCGTTCATATTTGCGCTGTTTAAACAACACATCAATCAGGATGGCATAGGCCTGACTGTTGAATCGGTTTAACACCAGGCTCTCTTCCAGTTTGGAAACAGCATCCTCTAACTTGTCCATGGCACTGAGGGATGCTCCCCAATAGGCGTAAGCATTACTGTGCTCTGGGTTAATCTCCAGAACTGTCCGGTAATGACCAATGGCTTTCTTGAATTTTTTATCCAT
>Ga0233434_1003856_pt1 | contig 11878 bp, 10 predicted proteins | sample SI_122_August201_4_FD_182738 | JGI IMG/M metagenome (GOLD analysis project Ga0233434, IMG submission 182738) | Seawater microbial communities from Saanich Inlet, British Columbia, Canada - SI_122_August2016_120_MG | ecosystem: Environmental > Aquatic > Marine > Inlet | place: Canada: British... | reverse complement strand
GGGTTTCGGCTATTTGATCTGGAACTGGAAAATATTAAAGCGGGCATGGAATGGAGCCGCAAACACTGCGATCAGGATAAAGACGCGGCACGGGTTTGCAGTGCATACACTGAAAATGGGGCCACAATGATTAACAAGCGTTTATCCCCTTCGGAGTGCATCCAGTGGTATGAGGCCGCTCTTTTAGCGGCTAACCAGCTGGAAGATAAAGAAGCAGAAGGAAAGCATCTCTTAAACCTAGGCCAACAATATGTTCTTCTGAACCAATCCCCCAAGGCGATAGAAACCTTGCAAAGCGCACTTTCATTTTGCAAAAGAGAAGGAAATGTTGAAGGGCAGGCTACCGCTCTCCAACAATTGGGACTAATCTGCATGATGAATAATGATTACCAAAAACATATCAATTTTGTAGAAGAACATCTGGAGCTAGTGTCAAACAGTGGTTCTAAGGTTGAAGAGTTTAAACTTTTGGTGCAATTAACAAAATCCTGCGTAGAAATTAAAGAATACAATAAAGCTGTCCATACCGGAGAGCAGGCAATGGAACTTGCCCCGATAAACCAGGATAAAATCTTGTTGATCACCCTATTGCACAATCTGGGCATTGGACTTATGGAAACTGGAGAAGCAGAAAAAGCTCTCGAAAAATTTGAAGTGGGTGTAGGACTTTCTCAAAAAACTCCCAATTCTCCACTTCTGGGAGAACTGTTTCAATTAATCGGTGAAACAGCATTAAAAGCCGGCGATATTCCTGGAGCACTGAAAAACTTAAAAAGAGGGTTAGAGGCTGTGCAGAAAACTAAAAACCTGCAAGCTACAGGGTTATTGATGGTTCAATTGGCTGTAGTCCATATGAAGAGCAAAGGCGAAGAGCAGGCCACAAATTATTTTGAAGAAGCTCTGATCCTATCCCAAAAATCTAAAGATATCTCGTTGAAGGGCAGGGTTTTGTGGAAATGGAGCCTGGCATTGGGAGAGAATGGCCACGTTGAAGAAGCAATAAGCCGGGCACAAAAATCCTTAAAAATTTATGAAGACGTTGATCTGTCGCAAGCTAATGAAATTCGCGGCCAAATTGAGAAATGGGCCGGCTCCTGAAAAAGAATTCCTCTATTTTTTTAATAAGGGAAACTCCATGGCCTCCCTCTGTTGTACATATCTTTCAGCGCATGATCGTGCCAGGTTTCTCACCCGACCAATGAACCCGGTTCGTTCTGTAACACTAATCGCTCCCCTGGCATCTAACTGATTGAAGGCATGAGAACATTTCAAGGTGTAATCGTAAGCGGGCAGAACCAGTTCCTGCTCCAGCAAATTTTTAGCCTCCGCTTCATACATATCAAACCACTGGAATAACCGCTCTTTGCCGGACGCTTCAAAATTGTAACGCGAAAATTGCTTCTCTGTTTCCAGATGGACATCGCCGTATAAAATCTTTTCATTCCATTTAAGATCATATACGTTGTCCACATTCTGCAGGTACATGGCGATGCGTTCCAGTCCATACGTCAATTCGGCCGCCACAGGTTTCAAATCTATTCCGCCGACCTGTTGAAAATAGGTGAACTGCGTAATCTCCATTCCATCCAACCACACCTCCCACCCTAAACCCCACGCTCCGAGAGTGGGTGATTCCCAATCGTCTTCTACAAAACGGATATCGTGTTTGAGTGGATCCACCCCCAGGGAAGTCAGACTATCCAGATAAAGGTTCTGCACATCTTCAGGCGATGGCTTTAAGATGACCTGAAACTGGTAGTAATGCTGTAGTCTGTTAGGATTTTCTCCATACCTGCCATCTGCGGGTCTGCGTGAAGGCTCCACATAAGCCGCGCTATAAGGTTCCGGACCCAAGACCCGGAAAAACGTACAGGGATTAAATGTCCCCGCACCTACTTCAATATCATAAGGTTGGTGCAGGGCACAGCCTTTTGAAGACCAGTAATTTTGTAAGTTGAGAATGATATCTTGAAAGAGCATAGCCTCTGGGTGTATCAAAGTTTAGCAGGCAAAGTCAACCCCCACTACCGTGGAGGCAAATAATAGTGGCTTTATTTGGCGGCCGTAATTTTCTTCCTCAGACCTCGCGCCCCGCAGGGGTAAAACACTTGCCCCGGCCTAATAAGCTTTTGTCAATTGCCACCGGGCGTTGTCTGGGTTATTTCAAATCATCAAATCCCCGTCGGACCGATTCAATATTCTTCCTATAGCTCAAACCATCCCCATAGCTGAGAAATTTGGAGTACCTGCCGTGCACAAACCGGGTTTTGCGAGCATGCTTGATCGGGCACCAGTATTGCTCAGTCCTGGCCGCTATTTCCTGAACATAACCCATTAAACCGTTAAAATATCCACAATAGACACAGTTCAATTTCTCCAGCGCATTCAGATAACTTAGATAGTGACGGTCAATAACAATATAATTTTTGCGCTCCACCTTAGGGATTCCATAGATGGGGAAACAAATCGCCTGATACAAGGACATCACCATGTCCAGGAAAACAGCGGGGAACAGGCAAGACCATATCACCGGTGCAGTCAAAATATTTAAAATCGCCGCATCTTTAAAATAATATCGGATTCGTTTGACCAGAAGATGGTGTTGTGCTTTCACCTCCTTTTCAAACCGGACTCGCTTTCGGTGAACCTTGTAAAAAAACTCATCTTCCCCTTTTTGAAGCTCCAGAATCAATTGATGCTCCAGTTTCCGCATCCCTTCCAGAATTTCTGTTAACTTGTCGTCCATAGTTTCACCTTAATGGGTTGCCCGTTTTATTCTATCTATCCCTTCTAGTCGCATAAAAAACCTTCAAATTAAAACCGCGCCTGAATGGAACCTGATAAAATCCCTACAATAAACTCGAACAGGAGATGACAGTTGCACACCGTTTACAAGGCGCTTCCAATAGAAGATGTAGAACGCATTATTGCATACTGCAAAGACCGGGACGGATTATTTGAGGTCTATCCCGGTCAAGACGGCAAGACGCATATGGTAGTTGTCAACTCTCGCCCGGAAGATGAACCCCTGGATAAGTTCTGTCCGTTGGGAGCTTTTTACTGCAATTACCTTGGTCCTGGAATCATTTCACTGGAAGAAGAAGAACCCCACCATGATGGTATGCCTTCTGCCCAGAGCCATATCAAAGCCATTAAACAAGTGATCGATAAACTCATCGCCCACCACTAAAACCAGGCCCCATTAAATATTGAGCAAGGACAATTCCCTTCTTAGCAAAGAAAGCCGGGCTCATTTTCTTTCGCGCTAGCGGATTATTCGCCGATTCGAAGATGGACGTTTTCGCCTCGGTAGGAAAATACCACACGATTTGATTCAATATGTTTAAGGGTGGCCGCTTGAACCGTTTCACCAACACGGACTTTGAGGTTATTGCTTTCTGACGTGGAAACAAAAATGTGGTTGGAGGAACTACCTGGAGAAAAGAAGATGACACCTTTTACCTTTAGGTGAGGAATAGAAATTCCCCTTGTGGCTGAATCTTCCGGGTAGACAAAAGATTCCGCTTGTTTCGCATCCAGTTTTGCGTTTTGAATTAAGTCGCGAATTTCATTGATCCCCTGAGGAAGAACTTCAGGCTCTGCAATTGAATCCGGTATTTTTTGAACAGGGAGTGGCAGGAATTTCTCTATAGCCTGTGGAAAGTTCTCGCCAATATTCTCATCATAACGTGGATGATGCTCTGGAATGTTGGATAAAGGAATCCCTACCGTTGGTCCGGGTCCTTTCTTGTTGAGAGACTCCAGTTTTATTTCAGAATTCCTCTGGGAAAAATGAGTCGATTCGTTTTTAGCCGAAGGTTTGAGCCCCAAAACCAAGCCAATTATTACTCCCGCCAAGACAAGGCCCAACGCCATAAAATGATTGCGGGAAAATTCTATTGTCTTACCGGGAAAGGGCTTTTGATCCTCTTGAAGAACAAGCTCCTTGAGATCCGAATCCTTCTCCAGCAGCCTTTTATCTTCTTCCAGTTTTTTGAGCGTCTTTAATATCGTGCTCATTCTATCGCTCTTTCAATAAATAGGAAGAAGGGTTATTGGGTAACCAACCTAGGAGTGGAATAAATCTGCAACAGGTTATACAAAAGTAATTTGCTATCGGTATTAAAAATTCCATCATCTTTGATACTATTGTTGCGCTGAAGCTTCATCATAGCCTGGACGGTTTTAGGTCCATATAATGGAGCCTCCCGACCCTGAAAATAACCCAGGAGCCTAAGGTTTTTTTGCAGCCATATTGCTTCTTTACCCTTGTAACCAATTCCAAGAGATTCCGGCAAATTTTCAAAATCTTTCCAGGGAATAATGGCTTTACGGGTCCATAGGGAATCAATGACTGAAAGCGGCATTTTAATTTTATCTACCGAACCAAACACTGCGGTATCACCTTGAATAGAAACCAGAGCCAGATATTTAGTTCCCTGGGCGTTGGGTAGAGCAATTTCAAGCAACGCAGGATAGTTGAGGCTTTTCAACCTTTCCAGAGTACCGTTCACTTCAAACGAGGCTAACTGATAATCCTCTTCAATCATTTCCAGGTCTGCCTCCGTTAAACCCTGTAATTGTCCAGGGTCGATATGCCAAGCTTCAAGAATCCATTTCACCGCTTCCAATTTACTTTCTACCAAAGTCAGGCTGGAAAGATAGGTCACCAGTTTTTCCGGATCAAGAACACTCAAGGGTCCGTTGCTGGGAATCCTTCTTTGCGGAGCAGATAAATCATTTTTCACCGTTTCAGTTTTTGAGAAAACAGGTGCTTTCACGGGCGCCGGTTGAACTGCCATCGTGGAAGGAGCAGAAAAGCGAGGTACCAGTTCTCCTGGAGTAGAGAGGTCCATCGGATTTTCCTGAATCAACGCAGATATATCTTTTTCTCCTGAGGCATTTTTATTATAATCCGGCAAAGCAAAAAAATTAATGGCAAAAAATATCAATCCTGCGGCCAATCCAGAAGGAAGCACCAACTTCCAGAACTTATCCGCCCAGGATTCAAGCGGTACCAATTCACCGATGTCACTCACTGCCAGCTTAACAATCTTGGGCGTGATTTTTTTGGTGCTCTGTGTATAAGCGATCAACAGGGTTCGATCTGCCACCACATTAATCATGCGGGGAATGCCCCGGGAGTAGCGATAAACCATTTCCACAGCTTGCCGGGAAAAACGCACCTTCCCCTTACCCAGTGCAACGTTGAGGCGATGCTGGATATAACCCCGAGTTTCTTCCAGATTTAAAGGCAAAAGTTCCCACTTAATGGTGATGCGCTGGCGCAATTGACGGAGCCCATCTTTAGCTAAAACTTTGTCCAGCTCAGGTTGTCCTATCAAAACAATCTGTATTAGTTTTTCAGTATCGGTTTCAAGGTTGGAAAGCAGACGCAGTTGCTCCAAAACATTGGTAGCAAGATCCTGAGCTTCATCTATGATGACCACTACCCGATGCCCTTTGGCTCTCTCTTCCAATAAAAAGCGGTTTAGAACATCTACCAGTTTCTTTTTACTTTTGCTTTTCCCCGGAAGTCCCAATTCTGCATTGATCGTTTGAAGCAACTCCAATTCATTGATACATGGATTAAAAATATAAGCGATATTGAAATCGGCCCGAAGTTCCCGAAGAAAACTTCGACAGATCATCGTTTTACCTGTTCCAACTTCTCCAATTATTTTCAGAAATCCATTGTTCTCTTGCAATCCATAAACCAGATGCGCAAGTACTTCCTTATGCTTAGGACTCAGGTAAAGGTATTTGGGGTCAGGGGTCAGGTCGAAAGGTTTCTCGGAAAATCCGAAAAAATCCTGATAAACATTTTGGTGTTTGGATTTTCTTGAGTTATCTTTAATCCCCAGAAACTTAAGCGGTCCCGATTTGGCCCCTTGAGGTTTTTCGGAAACACCATGACCTTTTTTTACCTCAATGACCGCATCATAGGCTTCGCGTTTCTGTTCGTGGGAAAGCGTGTCATAGGCTTCTTGCGCTACCTCAATCCGTTCCTTGAGGGTGGGCTGATCCACAGAAACAGGCTTCCTCTCTGAGGAATCAAACTGGCTAATCAGTTTTTGATAAGCGAGGTCAATTTCCTTTTGGGTCGCCCCATGTTGAACACCTAGCAACTGGTAATAATCCTGGACTTCAGTAATCATAGCGTTTCATCCCATCGGATTGATAAGCAATTTCGATCTGTGATTTTTGAGACAAAAAATCGATGCCCCAATAAACCATTGATAAATAATGCTTTAAATTTCCAGAACAATTATTTCTTAAAATTCTATCAAGACTAATAAATGCAATTAAAACAAATAGTTAAAATAGTTCCTTTAAAACTCGCCATAAAGCCTCACTCAAAATGAGACATATAACGCCTTAATATACAAATAGTTGTAGAGAATGTAAACAAAAATTCAAAAGTGGTATGAAATGCCGAAAATATCAGGCTTGTGCTAGGATGAAAAAAGGCAAGATTTTACGTTGGGAATCATGAGCGAACCATCCAAAAAACATCTTAAATGCGGGATCTGCAAGAACCCTGTGGAGCTGGATAGAACTAAGAATCCATTTTTACCTTTTTGTTCTGAGAGGTGCCGGATGGTCGACTTGGGAAAATGGTTGGACGGAAAATATATTATCGCAGGGGACGATGAACCTATTTCTGACCCGGAGCACTAACACCATCAACCAGGCGGGAGAGGAAACAGGATTCCACTACACATCGTTCAACGGGGCATTGGCTTTTCTTAAAAAAACTTCGAGGATTTGTTTCTGGTAAAGCACCACGGCAATATCCATCATGCCATCTTGATTAAAATCCGCGCCGGTAATGGAGCGGGGCTGGGAACCCACAACATAATTATAGTGGGGGTAAACAAAAGATCCGTCTCCCCTTCCTGGAATAACAGAAATGGAACCCCCTCTGCGGTTGCACACAACAATATCGGGAACTTTGTCGCCGGTGAAATCCCCCACCACAATATTATGCGGGCCTTTTTCTCCGGCAAAGTCTTCCAGCTTGGAGAACATGCCTTTCCCATCACCTATATAAATGCTGATGCTGTCCCTCATCGGACTGGACGCGATTAAATCTGCCTTGCCATCTAAATTCATATCGTGATGAATGATAAAAGAGGACTGATTGCCACCTGAAATTTTTTTGGGAGGCAGAAAAGTGCCATCTCCATTGCCCAGAAATATTTTAATATGCCTTACCTTGACGGCGTTGAGTGCCATGGCGATATCCTGGTTGCCATCGCTGTTGTAATCCCCGATGGTCATATTTGCAGGAGTCGGCCCCGCCTGATAGGCCTCTGCCACTTTAAAAGTACCATCACCCACACCGAGAAGAATGAACAGTTTATTGAAACGCAGTGAAACTGCGAGATCGATTATTTCATCGTTATTGAAATCACCTGCCGAAACGGCGATGGGAAGACGCCCCACTTTCACCTCGGTCTTCAATTTGAACAGACCGTCTTTTTGTCCAAGAATGATGGAGACATTTCCATCACCATAGTTGCATAAAGCAATATCAGGAATACGGTCGCCATTGAAGTCTGCTACATCCAGAGCGAAAGGCTCACGCCCGGTCTCAATTGTTTGCGAGTCTTTGAAGGTACCGTCCCCAATACCCTCCAGATAGGTGAGGGAACTACTAGCAGAGTTGACCACTAGAAGATCAGGAAACTCATCGTTGTTCATATCCTCAGCTAATACTACTTCCGGTTTTTCCCCGACCATATAAGATACTGGCAGGGCAAATAAATCGGGTGAGGGCTGGGTTTGTCCACAGCCAACAAATAGAAGAGTCCCTAACACAGTGGCTAGTATTTTCAAATCCAGTCGTGACAATATTTTCACCATTATTATTTTCGATTCTTGATCAAAACGATTTTCCGTTTATACAGGATGCCTCGAAACTTGTAAACGAAATTGAAATAATGCTACAATTTTTCAACATCTTATAGCATCTTCAAGCCCACATAATATGTCCTTCCATCATTTTTTCAGAACCTTTATTTTCATCGGCCTTTTGTTCCTGATTGGATGCCAAAGTTTTCAATACGATCCTTGGCCCGAGAACGGCGAGGGCGTTTACCACACGGTTCTAAAAGATCAGACTCTGTATCGTATTGCCAGTGTCTATGAACTGAGTGTGGAAGTTCTGCAACGCGCCAACCATATCAGTGACCCCTCTAAACTGCAGGAGGGAACCCGCTTATGGATACCCGGTGCCCGCAGGGTTTTGCAAATACCTGCTTCTGAAAAATCCCCTTCGCGTATTGCAAAAAAGAAAACACCTCCCACCGTTAAACCACGCAAAGGTTTTCTCATCTGGCCCTCAAAAGGCACACTGACTTCCCGGTTCGGAATGCGTAACGGAAGCAAACATGAAGGAATTGATATTGCGGCTCCCAAAGGAACTCCTATTTATTCTGCCGCAGAGGGTGAAGTCGTGTTTAGTGGATGGGGTCCCACTGGCTATGGGAAAATGGTCATCATAAAGCATAAACATCATTTGACTACCCTTTACGCTCATAACTCAAAACTCCTTGTCAAAAAGGGCAACAAGGTCAAACAGGGACAAAAAATTTCCCTGATGGGAAGCACGGGTCGGTCCACCGGACCCCATGTTCATTTTGAGGTGAGGAACGATACCCACCCCAAAGATCCCATAAAGTATCTACCTCTAAAAAGATAAAGTTTTCTTTTACTCAATTCTTTGATAAAAAACCTACGGTGCAACTCTAGCTTAACGCGATTTTCAAGAAAGGTGAGACCATGGACTCTGCGAAACAAATCATCCGTGATGTTCCGGACTTTCCCAAAGAAGGAATCATCTTTAAAGATATTACACCGCTTCTGGGCGAACCGGTAGCATTCCAGAAAACAATTAATTCCCTTAAGAATCGATATGCGGACAAGTCGATAGATGCTGTGGTCGGTGTAGAAGCACGCGGATTTATTTTCGCTTCAGCTTTAGCCTATGCACTGAGCACTGGTGTGGTCATGGTTAGAAAACCAGGCAAACTGCCTTACAAAACTTTCCAGGAAACCTATTCCCTGGAATATGGAACCGATACGGTTGAAATTCATCAGGACGCCTTTCGATCAGGCCAGAATATTATCCTCATTGATGATGTACTGGCTACAGGAGGAACCATGGCCGCCACCCTAGATTTGATTCAGAAAAACTTTGAAAATGTAAAAGTCCTGGAAGTTGCTTTCCTGATCGAACTGGACTTCCTCAACGGAAGGGAAAAACTCAAAGACACCCCCATCTACTCCATGATCCATTACTAACCCAGTGAAAACAGGGAAAAGCCTTGTCAGGCCGAGACAGGTATTCGATAGCTAATTAATGCTATTGCTTGTTGTCCCTGGCGAACCGCCGGCGAAAGGGAATTTCTTTTGCAAGAGCTTCGGTGAGCTTGCGTGTATCTTCTAAATAATCAGGGGATATCATGAGTTCAATGATTCCGCGGGAAGCGTCTACAGTTCGCACCACCGCCAGATTATCGTATCCCTCAAAAATGCTGACAATGTACGCGATGTCTTTTTTATCGACTTCAACCTGCCATTGAATGGAATCGGTGTGCATAATATTTTTCTCCGGCCCCCCTTCTTCGCAGGGGAGGCGAATGCAATCGTTGTGTTTAGCGACCCAATATTTATCTTGGCTGAACAAAACATTGTCCAACTCCCCACTAAGGGGGCTGGGAATTGTTTGCCTAATTCAGCTACTGCAGTCGGCCCCACGCCTAGTGGTTGCTAGTTACTACCGGCCGCTTGGTCAGGGCGGAGCATTTCTCGAGCGTGTTCGAGGGAAGCATCGGTGATGTTTTCTCCACTCGACATGCGGGCCAACTCTTCAACTCGTTCTTCATATTCCAGCTGACGAATGCTGGACCGGGTGCGCTTCCCTTTTATTTGTTTTTCTATGCGGAAGTGAGAAGAAGCCATGCCTGCTATTTGTGGAAGATGAGTGATACAGAAAACCTGTTTGGCTTTAGCTACTTTTTTTAACTTGACCCCTACCTTTTCAGCTACACTCCCGCCAATTCCGGTATCGACTTCATCAAAGATCATTACAGGAATAGTATCCTGATCGTTCAAAATAGACTTTAGAGCCAACATCACCCGGGATATTTCACCCCCCGAAGCAATTTTAGCCAGAGGACGCAATTCTTCGCCGGGATTGGGTGAAAATAAAAACTCCAATGTACCTAATCCGGTTGGAGTGGCTTTCATTTTTTCTTTACGGAACAGAATAAATCCGTCTGGGTTGGATGGATAGTCAAATCGTACTCCAAACCGGACATTGCCCATGCTCAGTTCTCTCAACTCTTTTTCAATACTGCTGGTCAGATTCTTTGCGGTGGCCTCTCTTTTTTCTGCCAACTTAATGGCAAGCTTCGATATGGTTTCCTCTTTTTGTTTTAGTTTTTCTTCCAGTGCCTTCATATTTTCTTCATTCGATGCCAACTGCTGTAGCTCTTCAGCAATCTGATCCCGGCGGTTTAAAATTTCCTGAATATCGTTTCCATATTTTCGTTTCAGGCCGTTGATCTCGGCAAGCCGGTCTTCAATTTCTTCCAACCGGTTTGGATTGAACGCCAAAGACCTGTCGTAACTTTGCAAAGATTCCACGACCTCCTCCAACTCGAAATAAGCGGAGCGAGTACGCTCAACGGTTTCATTCAGGCCGGGGTCAATACCGTGAATAGCTTCCAGTTCTTTTAAAACCTGCCCCAGGTTTTCTAAAATGGAACCCTGATTATCAGTCAGTAAGGACTTACTTTTTTCCAGTCCCGAACGTATTTTTTCGGCGTGTTTCAATTTGTGGCTCTCGGCCTTGATTTCTTCTTCCTCTTCTTTTGAAAGTCCCGCTTGATCAATTTCTGTGAGTTGAAAGCTTAAGAATTCTTCTTTCTGAATACGCTCTTGCTCATCCATTTTCAGAGACTGCAGTTTTTTCATTTGTGCCTGGAACTCTGAGAAATTCTGTGAGAATTCATCCCGAAGGCCTTTGAATTTTCCATACAGGTCTAAAAGGTCCACATGTACTTCAGGGTGAAGCAGAGTTTGATGATCGTGTTGACCATGCAGGTCTACCAGCCGGTCACCAATTTTTGCCAGAGTGGAAACGGTGACCGGACTGTCATTGAGTAGGCAACGGTTTTTGCCGGAGCTGGAAACCTGGCGTTTGACGAGAAGTTCGTTTTCTTCCATTTCGATGCCAGAATCCCGAATTATTTCGAGGGTCACGGGGTCGTTAACTTCAAACACCCCTTCTACAAAGGCTGTGGTTTCTCCCGAACGAATGGAATCGGTATCGGCCCTTCCCCCAAGCAGGAGATTCAGCGCATCAATGATGATGGATTTGCCCGCTCCGGTTTCACCCGTCAACACGTTCAACCCTTTTTCAAAATTTACCGCAAGGTTTTCTATGATAGCGAAATTGCGGATTCTGATTTCTTTGATCATAGTTGTATTAATCAGAGGCCAGCTTATTTATCAACGCCCTGCCTTTTTCTCTAATATCCAAAAGATCCTCATTACCCGCAATATTATCAGTCAGACGCATTAAAGTAAGAAGTGTTTTCCGGGCTAAGGTGAGATTATTTTGAGCGTAATAGGCCTGCGCCAACCCTAGATGGTTTTCAGCAAAATCGGGACCCAGGCGAACAGCTTCCTCAAGATGATAAACCGACTGATCAGTATTACCACCCAGAAAAAAAGGCAATTCCAGATACAATTTGCCCAAAGCACGATGCGGACCGCCATTCTCTATAACGGGATCGAGGTCCAAGGCCTTTTTCATGTCGTCTTCAAAAGGCCCGATGATTCCAAAACTGGACCAAATGCCTTT
>Ga0233434_1003850_pt1 | contig 11895 bp, 9 predicted proteins | sample SI_122_August201_4_FD_182738 | JGI IMG/M metagenome (GOLD analysis project Ga0233434, IMG submission 182738) | Seawater microbial communities from Saanich Inlet, British Columbia, Canada - SI_122_August2016_120_MG | ecosystem: Environmental > Aquatic > Marine > Inlet | place: Canada: British... | reverse complement strand
CCCAGTCTTGCTTCAGACCGTACATGGCACGTTCTCCAGATCGATGGCTGGGTGCTTGTTGTTGTTAGTGCTGAGGCGCTCGCGGATCGCGGCTTCGATGACCTGTGGCGGCAGGGGTATACCCGGAACGCAGGACCAGCAATCCACATCTACCAGCGTCTGAGCTCGTAGAAGCCAGGCGAGTTGGGCATAAGCGCGCGTCTCGCCTTCCTCGGGTGGTTCGCTGTAGTTGATTTCAACGGTCATGACTCTGCGGAAGTGGCTGAAGATCTCTTTCAGCCCTGGTTCGAGCGGCGATAGGAAGCGTAGCGTCAGGGACGAGACCTTGTGACCCTGTGCACCCATGCGATCCACCGCTTCTTCGATGGCTCCCCGTGTGGAACCCCAGCCGACGACGAGCACGTCCCCGTCGGGTGGACCGTGCACAACCGGTGGCATGAGAGACTTTGCCAGCGTCTTCAGCTTGCGACGACGCATCTTCAGCCCGTGCTGATTGACCTTCGATTCGTACGCGACATGGCTCTGCTCGTCGTGCGCGAGGCCGGTAACAACGTATTCACCGCCCCTCTGACCCGGAACGGGGCGTTGCGACAGCCCGGTCTCCGGATCCCAGTCATAGGGCGCCACGTCTTCCTGCCAGGGCGACGGATCGACCGGCGGCGCCAGCCACTCCTCGCGTACGGATGGGCGCGCGAAGGGCTGTTGCGCTGTGGCCAGGCTGGCATCTGTAAGCAGAATGACAGGGGTACGGAAGGTCTCGGACAACTTGCGGGCCGTGATAACCAGGTGAAAACACTCTTCGATCGTCGTCGGGGCGAGTACGATGTTGGGTGTATCTCCGGGTTGGCCGAACAGGGATGCCAACAGATCGCCCTGCTCGACCCGTGTCGGCAACCCCGTGGACGGCCCGCCTCGTTGTACGTCGATGATAACCAGCGGAATCTCAGCCATTGTCGCGAAGCCAATGAACTCGCTCTTGAGCGCCAGGCCCGGTCCCGAGGTGACGGTCACTGCGGTCTTGCCCGCGTACGATGCGCCGATGGCGAAGCCGATGGCGGCAATCTCGTCCTCGGCCTGGTGTACGATGCCCCCCACCTGGCCGAAGCGTGCCGCCAGATAGTGCGACACGGATGTGGCCGGCGTGATGGGATACATCGAGCAGACCTCGATGCCGGCCGCCATGATGCCGAGTGCGAGGGCCTCGTTGCCATTCATCACAACACGATGTTCGTCGCTGGGTTTGACCGGCACGGTGAAGCGCCAGGGCGCGTTCTCTTCAGCCCACACATAGCCGGCTTGAAGCAACGCCTTGTTGGCGTCGACCACCTCCTTGCCCTTGCGGCCAAGTTTGCGCTCGATCAGCATCTCAACGATTGCCAGATCACGGTCGTACAGCGCACACAGCAACCCGAGAATCCAGATGTTCTTACCGCGCTTGGGGTCCTCCACAACCTTGAGGCACTCGTCGTTCATGGGCACCTCAACGACCTCGTAGCCACGCTGACGGAAGTCTTCGAGCGCCTCGGCATAGGCCGTGCGGATCAGCGGGTCGGGGGATTCAGCCCACATCGATTCGAGGAACAGGATCGTGCCCGGTCGCAGGCCACCCACATCGATACGGCTGTAGGGAACCTGCTCGTTGAAGGCGACCACCACGTCCGCCGCCTCGCCCATGTTGCTCACCGCCTCAGTGGCGATGCGGATGCGGTTGCCGCTGGCGCCGGCACGTGATCGATAGGGCGGTTCGATCTCAGCTGGGATAATCTCCACAGTCCAGACGCCGTTGCCCATGCGGGCACTGACTGTGCCGAACAATTGCCCTGCGGTCTGGGCGCCTTCGCCTGAATCGGAGATGATTTCAACGATGTGCTCATGGACTTCACGCACAATCAATTCGTTCAGCTCCCGGTGAGGGCGGCGTCAGGTGTGCAAGCTCTATGACAGTGTTAGCAAACTCAGTGCCCGATTAGAGGACTTGCAAGTCCGGTGACGCACCGATGGTCTGTCCTGTTCGTGTCCCATGCTACTAGGTCCAACCTGTCGCACTAGGGACAGAACTGTCCCACTAACGATCAGCATCGACACCTGTAATCGATCGATACACCGCCGGATCCGTCGCCCCCTCTGTCACAATGATCACCACTTGGCTGTCTGCGGTAAGTTGCAGGTCCTGGCGTCGGCTGGCATCGCCCATGACCGCTATGAGTCCTGCCCACGCCGCTGAACCCGTATCACCAATAACAAGGCTTGGATCGTCTGATGAGGGTTGCACAGCCTGTCGCATGGCGACGACTGCCGCTTGATCGGGCACGGTCAGGAAAGCGAAAGCTCCATCCAGTAGCAGGCTTAGTGCATCGGCCGCCGGTTCCTCGACGACGAGACCATCCATGACGGACATCGCCGCCTCGACCTTCACATGCTGCCCTTGCCGTGCGGACTCGTAGAGACAGCAGGACGCGGTTGGTTCGACCACGATGAGACGAGGCCTGTGCTCACCATAGCCTTCCCACAGGTGCCCACAAGTCGCTGCCGCCATGATGCCACCCCCACCAGGTACGAAGATGTGCGTGGGACGAACAGGATCCAATGCGGCCATCAATTCATCAACGACCAGCGCATAGCCCTGCATGATATCGCGCGAAACATGCGGATATTGCTCTGTACCGGGATCACCAACGACGATGTGGCCGTGGCGCTCTGCATCCTCATACAGACGTGTCACGACCTGCTCATACGCCCCGGGAACTCGCACAACCTGGCCTCCATGAGCTTCGATCGCCACCGCTCGTCCGGCACTCACCCCGTCATTCATATACAGCACCGCCTGGCAGCCGAACATGGTCGCACCCCAGGCCAGTGCACGTCCATGGTTTCCGGACGTCGGCGCTGACACCACGACATTCGCCGTGACCTGCGCGTATTTACCGTCGAGCAGATCTTGCGTGCTCGCCTCGACACCGGCCCGTGCTTTCACCTCGGCCTTGAGCACAGCAAGCATGGCGAAGGTGGGGCCCGTGGGTTTGAAGCTGCCAAGACCGAAGCGGCTACCCTCGTGTTTGCACCAGACGTCGGCGACAACCGCTTCGCCCGCCAGACCCGGTAAAGGAATCAGGGGTGTCGGTGCATACCCGGGCCACGACGTGATCTCGCCTTGGGCTGTGGCGAAGGCCACGCGGTTGAGGATCGCCCGCTGCGATGTCCCATAGGGCTGGCTCGTGCTGGCGCGAGAATTGATATGAAGTTGCGTGTCATAGCTCATGTGATGACTTCGACATCCTCGCGCGTGCGCCCGATCCCCTTTAACAGAACTGAAAGGAATAGAGCTTGGCGTTCTTGAACCAGAAGCGTAGCCGTACTGTCTGGCCCTGCAGAGCACCCAGATCGGCTGCTCCCTTCCAGGTGGCCACCTGTGCAGGATTCGTCGATGTCAGAGGGTCGGCGTCGTCAAAGGAAAATCCCTCGAGCCGCCGGTGGTTGGCCCCCAGGACCTCGACTCGCACGTCGCAGGGTCCGGCGCTGCTGTACTGCAGGGCGGCGCGCATGTTGAGCAAGAGACGCGAGCCGGAGAAGCGAAAGCCACGCGTCACTGCCTGGCTGTAGGGCACAATGTCGCGCGGATAGGGTTCGTAGTTGGGTGGATGTCCAGTAACCCCGTCGAGGGAGACAAAGCCGTCCAGCGGCGTCGCCGCCAGGCCGACAGCCATCGTGGTCTTGTCACCCAGTTCAAGGGTCTGCGCGTCGGACCGGTGGTTGGTGCCATTGTAGTAGGTCAGAATGCGGTCGCCGTGGACGAGGGGCGCGTGGGCGTAAATATTGTTGCAGTCGAATTCGCCCCGGGACCCGCGCACGATAAAGGGGTCGACGTATTTGCGCTCGTAGTGGATGCCGTCGCGGCTGAAAACGAGCTGCGGGTGGTGCGTCAGATTGGTGACGCGGAAGTTCCACAACAGACCGACGTAGAGCCCCTCGTAGACGATGCAGGGCATGCCGTAGAATTGCGTGTCCGGCGCGTCGGCGGCATCGGGCACGAGGATGGTCTCGCCCTCCGTCCACTCGACAAAATCGTCGCTCTCGGCGCGACCGATGACACGCTTTCCCAGCGGGCCACGGAAGTGCTGGTTGTTCTCCATGTGCACGGCATAGCACTGGCGAATGGGATCCCAGCCCATGAAGTGTGTCGGCCCCCAGCGCCCCCGCCGCGGTGCGTAGTCGACAACAGGCGTCGAACCGTGCGGCGTCCAATCAAAGCCGTCGGGCGAAGTAAACAGGTAAAGCTTCATGCCCGGGTTGTCGTTGTCGTAGACCGTCATCACCAGCTTATAGCGCCGCTCGGCGCTATCGTGCGGATCGTAGAGCAGATCGCTGTCGCGGTAGGCACTGCCGAAGTCGCGTGGCGTCAGGCAGGCCTCCGGCAGGATGTTGTTGCGCTTTGAGCCCTCGAATTCAACCAGGCCTAATTCGGGTTTCTCCCAGTGGACGCCGTCGTTGGAAGTGGCCAGGCATAGGCGTTGGGCGGCGTATTCGTCGAAGTCCTCGTCGACGACGATGGCATCGCCCTCGCGGCGCACGCGGTACCAGTATGTCGTGTACCACATCTTGAAACGCTGCTCTTCGGCGTCGAAGAAGACCGCCTTGGCACAGACGTGATTGCCCTCCCAAGGCCGGTCCTGCCGCACCACGGGGTTTTGCTCCACCTTCTCGGCGGCGTTGACCACCTGCCGTGTGCTGCTCAGGCTTTCGATGAGGTAGTCGTCGGCGAAGAGCTGCTTCTGTGAGCCAATATCGATCAGCGCCATAGCTCTCTCTCCCCGTCCAATGTCCAGGTCACTTCGGAAGCATCGGCACAACCACCTTTGTGCGATCCCACATGAGCACTAAGTCCACACCCGCGTCGGCTTCCTCGAAGGTGATGGTGAAAGCTTCCTGGACGGTGTCCATCCTCGTCGCGGCGACCTCAATACGTAGAATGTCATCCTCCGCTTCGTAGCGACCGGTGCCATTCTGCCCCAGACCACGATTGAAGATGACGGTCCATGTGTCTTGGCCGGGGATGCTGAAGAGCGAGTAGGTTCCCGCTTTCAGCTTCTTGTCGCCCACGCGAAGGTCCCCAGCGAAAGTAATTTCCGAGGCTTCGTTGGCAGCGGTGCGCCAAAGTTCGTCATAGGGCACCAAACCGCCGAAGATGACCCGCCCACGCTTCCGGGGAGAGCTGTAGTGAACCTTTACGTAGGTGCTGTCTTTGCTGTCCGAGTCTTTCTTAACCCACGTGCGTGCCAGCGCCATGGGGCTTGGACGCAATCGAGGTGCGGCGACGGCTTCCAGGTTCCAATCATCTGGAAAGAGCGATGTGTCGAGACCGGGAATGATGCTGAGGGCATTTTTGTAGTAAATCTTGCGCAGCACCTCATCGGGGAGCTCGAGGCCATAGAGCCGCCACCAGGCATGGCGCTTGCGATAGTATGGGAAAAACTCATCGGCCGTCTCGAAGACACGGAAATACGTGTGATACTCCGCTGGATTCCACGAGTCCTTCCCCATCATGAGACGATTCTGATACTTGATGAAAAACTGGCGTGCAAAACGCGGCTGCCGTCCCGGCTCGGCGACGACGGCGCCCAGTTCGGTGTAGACATTGGGCATCTCATCGAGCAATTCGCCCAAACGTGTCAGGTCGTTGGCGAGCCAGCCCATGTGGGCGTTGATGAAGGTGGTCTCCGGATGTTTGCGGAAGACATTCCACTGCTCCCCCATGATTTGCTCAAAGGACGGCTCCGCCGAGCGCTTGCGCCGCGGACGTTGCTTGAGTTCAAACCAGCGCTCGTTGGTTTCGTCGTGAGGCAGCCAGAACGGTGCCGGGTCACCCGTGTGGATCAGAACGGGGATGCCCAACTCACCGCATTTGGCCCAGATGGGATCAAGACGCGGATCGTCGGTCTGCACGCGGGCACCAGACGCATCGGTGGTGTACATACCGAGGCTCTTGTAGACCTTGAGGCCGCGCGCGCCGTTCTCGACATCCGCTTCAAGTTGCGCCGCCGCCTTCGCACCGAAATCTGGCTCATCAATCCTGTCGAAGTCGACGTTGGCGAAGTGCACGATGCGATGGGGGAAGTGTTGTTCCGTCGCCCGCACCCTGGCGACCAACTCATCGCCGCTGCCGCCGCTGAGATTGACCATCACGCCCATGTTCATCTTGTCCATCTCCTCCACCAGTGCGCCCATGTCTGCCGCTGACATCTCGGCAATGCGGTGCTGGTGGGCATGGACGTCAACGAACCGATACTTCGCCGACCTGACGGGGTTCTGAGGCACGACGAGCTGGGAAATCGGCTCGAAGTCTTCCCACGCCAACTCCTGAGCCCGAAGGGACTCAGGCACGACGACAAGAGGCAGGAGCAGGGCTGTGCAGAAAAGGAACGGGCTTCGGATATTCATTGGCTTTTGGCTCAACTGGTTGATGAACACTTTTCTATTTCACAGTGATCGGTACGGCGGCGATTCGTGCACCCCAGTGCAGATTCATGATCGCTGAGGTGTCCGTGAGGCCGTCGAAATTGATCGCAAACCACTCGGCAAAGGGATTGTCCGAGGAGGTGCTGACCGTTGTCCGCGCAACGTCCTTGGATGCATCGTGCTGCGTTCCCCAGGACAGCTTGGAATTGATAATGATCGTGAAGGTCCCAGCTTCGTCATTTGCCATGGTATACAGCGAATAGGTGCCAGCCTCGACGGAGACGTCACCGATCATCACATCATTGGAAACCCTGATCACAGCCGATTCATTGGCTCCCGTTCGCCAGACCTTGCCATCGGGGACCAGCTGGTCCAGGGATCGGCCTTTGAGACCTGGGCGGCCGTAGGTCACCTCCACTACGGTTGTGCCAATGGTCTGGCTGACAGCCGCGTTGGGACTCTTGCGGACCTTGTCGTTTCCTCTTTCCTGACCGAAAGCCAGAGCGCTGGTGGCAAGCACGGCGACGATACTCAGTACGCTGATGCGACGTAGAAATTTCATGTGAGATACCTCTGGTTTAAGGGCTTGGGGTTGTGACTTCGCAATAGGCTGTCAGATACTGAGTGACCACCTTGTCTGCGGAGAAGCTTTGCTCTGCTCGAAGCCTGGCGGCGTTGCCCATCGTGCGCCTCAGGGAGTGGTCACCAGCCAGATGGGCCATGGCACGACCAAGCGCGGAAGTGTCCGGGTAAGGGACCAGATACCCGGTTTCCTCGTGGCGAACCACTTCGGATATACCTCCTACATCAAAGGAAACACTCGGGAGGCCATGTCGCATGCCTTCCAGGATTCCCAGACAGAAACTCTCGTATTCGGACGAGTAGACCGTAAAGTCCGCCGCAGCATAGTAATTCTCCACGTCCGATACATCATCAATGACAACGACGTGGTCCTGCAGATCTCGCGAGTTGATTTCGGCGGTCAGCTGCGTTGAGTCAGCTCCGGCCAGAATCAGGAGTTTTATCTCCTCTGTCTCCAGTGCTTGTCGCTGTGCGTCCAGAAGCAGATCGACTCGTTTGATTGATCTCAGATTGGATACGTGAAGGGCCAGCGGGGCATCACCCGTCCCGAGCAGGGCACGAATGTTGTCGCGCGTGTCTGTCACCGGTCTCGGTTCGTAGAAATTGGGGATGACGGCGATATCTCTTTCAAGATCAAAGAGGCCCAGCGTGCGCTCCTTCAAGTTCTGTGACACGCAGGTGACCAGATCTGAGGCTGCCAGAGCATGCCGAAGCAGTGGCCGATATTCCGCCATGGCACCCAGAGAGACGATGTCCGTTCCGTGTAGCGTCGTGATGATGGGCGGTGCCCCTTCACCGATCAACTGCGTGGCGATCCAGGCCGCCACCGTATGCGGTATCGCGTAGTGCGCGTGCACGACATCGATCTGATGGCTGTTGCAGACCTCGGCAATACGTGTCGCCAGAGGCAGGGTGTGATCCGGGCCCTCGAACAGGGGGAACTCGACTGCTGCAGCTTCGCAGAAGTGAATCCCAGGCCGATCCATCTTCAAGCGAAAAGGAGGGCGCTCGGAAACGACAAAAACCTGGTGGCCCCACTCAGCCAGCTTGTGTCCCAACTCGGTTGCGAGAATGCCGCTGCCACCGATTGAAGGGTGACACAGGAGGGCGATATTGAGAGGTTTCGCCATGCAGGGCTAGAAGCGCTGGCTTCTGAAATTGGCGAGATCCGCTGACGATGTGGCCAGCAACGAGCTTTCGGAATAGAACCGCTGAGCCGAGTGAACGCCTGCCTGAATACCGTAAGCCCGAGCCCGGGAGAGCTGCAGATCGATGTAGTCCATGTTGCGCGTCTGGCTTGCGTGGCACCCCATGAGATTTTTCCAGTTTTCGACGTGATTGGAAACGTCGACGAGAACCGAATTGAGACCTTCGCCCGCGGCGCTGCCACTGGATATTTCGTAGAACAACAGAAGTTGAGCGGCGTGTGCATCCAGCGACCCCATTTCAGGTGTCTTACCGTAGCGGGCAAGGCGATGCGCGTCGCGGACCAACAGATGGGTCTCGCGATGGTCCGGGTGTTGGTTCAGGTGACCCGTGGGAGCGAGAATGATATCCGGCTTTGCTTCGCGGATGCACCTGGCGACGTGTTGTGTCAGTTCCAGCGTACTGCGAATCCGCGTGTCACCGCCAGTCGGCAGGAACTGCAGGTCGGCACCGAGCATGTGGGCCGCTTGCCGGGATTCCGCCTCGCGGACAGACGCGTCGCCATGGGTTCCCCCCTCGCCTCTGGACAGCACGACAAGGTTCAAGTGCGCACCCTTTTCAGCAGCATCCAACAGGAAGGCACCACAACCAAACTCGATATCGTCCGGGTGCGCGCCAAAGGCGAGAATTCGTTTACCATTCATGGCTGTATTCGGCGTAGGCGTCGCCAGACCTCTCAATAGAGTCACGCTTGACGTACTCGATCTCCGGGGCGTCTTCCTTGTTCAGATACTGAATTTCCCCTTCACCCGCGACGTAGTGAGTACAGTGTACGACGGACTGCATCCATGCCAACCGGGTATCCCGGGTGGGGCTGATCTGCTGCTTGCTGATCGTATCTGCCTCAACCTCGAGCCACTGCCCCCCACCCTTGAACAGGTAATATCCACCTTCCCTGGCCCGAGCGCGGACAGTCTCACCTTCGTAGGGGATATCCACAAAATAATCCTCTACATCGATGGCATTCTGCCGCAGCACAGGATCACTCGAACGAACAATCTCCATGCCCTCCAGCAGCCCCATCTTGCGATACATCCCCAGGCAGAATTCGACGACCTGCTCCGCTTCCACTGATTCGAATATCTCCACCAGTTCCGGATCCACAAGGTTCGGCAACCGACAACGAGTTTTTTCCTTCCAACCGGCCTTGATGGTCTTGCAATAGAGCGGCGAATAGATCTTCTGGATCTTGCTGCCCACCAGGAAGTTAATCCGCTCCATCTTCTGCGAGTGTCGATTGTGCAGCTTTGCACAGGTTTCGCGGTGGTCATGGTCACTGTCGTGCAGGAAGAAGATGACCGTGCCGCCGATCTGTGACTGTAGTCGACGGGCCGTCCTGATCTTGGCGAAGACAAAGCGATTGGGAAAGATGCCACAGGGCTGTTGCCCGAAGCAGATCACGGGCTCGCTCACGCCGCCTTCTTTCCCAGGATTTGCTGAATCATCAGACTCAGTGTGATCACGAGGAAGCAGGCGATCAGGTTGTACCAGAGGTAGCCAATGTCGAGGAAGCTGGTGAAGTAGAGGACGAGTACTGAAACCTGTGCAACCAGAGCGGCGACGAACGCCGCGTTCGCGCCGATACGCCGGATGAAAAACGCCGCAAGGAAAAGCCCCAGCACCGTGCCATAGAACAGTGAGCCCACAATGTTTACGGCTTCGATGAGGCTTTCTACCATGCTGGCAAAGAGAGCGAAGAGGATGGCGAGCCCTCCCCACGCGGCAGTGAAAATCCGCGTCGCTGTCATGTAGTGACTGTCGTCCCGGCCTTTCACGAAGTGATTCTGGTAGAAGTCCACCGTCGAAACTGTGGCCAGTGCACTGAGTTCCGATGCCGTTGAAGACATCGCCGCACAGAGGATGACGGCAACGAGCAGTCCGATCAAACCAATGGGGAGTTCGTTGAGGATAAAGTGGATAAACACATAATCCGAATCCTTCAAACTTTCCTCATCGGCAGCTGTAGCGATGTGACTCCGCAGTTGCGCGCGTGAGTCCCGAATCGACTGTCCTGCCGACTGCACAGCAGCGGCGGCCACCGCCTCCTGTTGGCCGTCTCCCGCACGTATCGCTTCAACGTAATCGGTCAGCACTGTACGCTGATCTGCGAAGCCTTGTGAAACGGCGTCTTCGTACTTCTGATAGGCATCTGCGTCCTGTTCCAACGCCACCTGTGTGATGGCCGATGGCAGGAAGGTCGCTGGTGGTCTCTCCCATTGATAGAACACGAAAACCAAAACTCCCAGCAGCAAGATCATGAACTGCATGGGAATTTTCAGGACGGCATTGAACATCAATCCAAGTCGACTGTCGCGCACAGAGTGGCCGGACATGTAGCGCTGGGCCTGGGATTGATCGGTGCCAAAGTACGAAAGGGACAGGAAGAAACCACCCAGCAGCCCCGACCAGAGGGTGTAGCGCTTGTTAATGTCCAGTGAAAAATCGACGATGTTGAGGTGGCCCAACGTGTCGGCCACCTGGAGATTTTCGGCAAAGCTGGCATAGCTTGAGATCTTGTAAACCACAATACCAAATGCGATGGCCATACCTGACAGAATGATGATCATCTGGTATCTGTGGGTCACACTCACTGCATGAGATCCGCCTGTGACGGTGTAAATGATCACAGACAGACCGACCAGAGTGACGGTCGTGTTCATGTCCCATCCGAGAACAGTCGTCAGAATGATCGATGGCGCGTAAATGGTGATGCCAGCCGAGAAGCCTCGTTGAATGAGAAACAGGACGCTGCCAAGGGCCCGCGTTTTGGAATCGAAGCGGTGTTCGAGGAACTCGTATACGGAAAGCAGCTCCAGCTTGTAGTACATGGGAACGAACACCACCGAGATCAGGATCAGGGCCAGTGGCATGCCGAAATAGTTCTGCACGAAGGCCATGCCACTGTCGTAGGCCAGGCCCGGCGTGGACAGGAAGGTGATAGCACTGGCCTGCGTGGCCATCACAGACAACCCGATGGTGCCCCAGTGGTTGGAACTCCCTTTCAGGAAATCATCAAGCTTTCGATCGTTGCGTGTCTTCCAGACGCCATAGAAGACAATGGCGAGCAGGGTACCTCCCAGAATCGCTGTATCAATACTGCTCATAGATTATTCGAAAGCACTGATCATCCAGGCGAAAAGGAATGAGCGATTGCACTGCAGGAAATAGCGTCACGGTGACGTAACGAGGCGTCACGGACCCTGTCAACGAACGAGTTAGTCGGTGCGGAACCACAGACTTCCTGGCAGCTTATTTCTCCAGCTTGGCCAGCAGCGCTTCGCTCAGTCGCGAGTATTCAGTGCCCAGCTCACCGTCGATGGCTTGTGCAAGGCTCAGTGCCTTCGCCGCCGATTCACGCGCACCAACCGTGTCGCCGGCCTTCGCCTGGATCAGCCCCTTACGGTATTGGAGCCAGACCGCGTCGGGTTGCTGCTCGAGGGCCGTGTTGATCCACGCGATCGCCTGCTCCAGGTCGAGGTCGTGCTCGTAGTAGAACATCGCTGCAGCGAGATAAGGCTTCTTCTCACCGGGCGCTGCCATGGCCTCATTGATCTTCGGCACGAGTTGGGCTACCAGGTCGACCTCGATGGGGACACGGAACCCGGAACGCTCCCACGCGAAACTCAGCTGCGCCGAGTCGTTGCGGATGTGGTC
>Ga0233434_1003849_pt1 | contig 11896 bp, 4 predicted proteins | sample SI_122_August201_4_FD_182738 | JGI IMG/M metagenome (GOLD analysis project Ga0233434, IMG submission 182738) | Seawater microbial communities from Saanich Inlet, British Columbia, Canada - SI_122_August2016_120_MG | ecosystem: Environmental > Aquatic > Marine > Inlet | place: Canada: British... | reverse complement strand
TCCAAGTGTTTCACCATTAATTACAGAAAAGTAAAGTGTAACTTTGAGATTATTTTTTTTATTAAAACTCATCAACACGTCTGATTGTTTCCAATCAAACTCACCACGTACAGGTTCAACTAGATTCCAAAAGAGATAGACATTACTTCTGCCAATTCCAGAACTTGCTGCTGTAGAATAAATTTTATCTAAATCTTGTAAGGTTGTAGATTGATTTGGAGAATTTATCACAAGACCAATTTTTTCATTAGTTTTTTGAGTTGTTATAATATCTACACTAGGTGTATTCATAACCATTACTCCAACAACAATAACCCCAATCAATATTCCCACAAGTACAAAAAACACTGTCTTCATAAAATTATATATTTAAAAGAGAGTAAAAAAGTTTACAAAAGAATGGTTGGGGGATTCATTGACACGTTTACAAGAAGATAATGTCATAGATAACGACCAAGTAAAATTAAAAGACGAATTACTCAAAATCTTACCTAAGACAGATGATGCTAGTATTGCTGTGGGTTATTTTTTCATTTCAGGACTTTCAATAATCATTCACACACTAAAGGATGTAGAAAAAGTTCGTTTACTCATATCAAATACTACTGATAAGACAACCTCTGAGGCCCTGATTGAGGGATTTCAAAGTATTAAAGAAACAAATACTGATCTTGCCCGACGTTCACACATAACTGATGACCGGAAATCAACACTTATCTCTGATTCACAAAACACTATGAAAAAATCTCTAGAACACATGAGTCAAACATCTAATGATCGAAATGTAGTGGAAATATTACTCAATATGATGAAATCAAAACAACTTGAAGTTAGAGTTTATGCAAAAGAAAAACTTCATGCTAAAGCATATATTTTTCAGCTAAAAAAAGAAGAAGCAATACATGGAATGGGTATTGTTGGTTCCAGTAATTTATCCATTGCAGGAATATCTCATAACAGTGAATTAAATCTCAAAACAACACACACACCAGATGTAAATCAATTATTAGATTGGTTTGATGATTTGTGGGGCGATGGTTTAGAGTTTACAGATGATTTTCAAATAATATTGGGAAATTCATGGGCAGGTAAGATATATTCTCCATATGAAGTATTTCTCAAAGCCGCATATCAAGAATACAAGGATAAACTTGATGGGCGGCACGAAATTGATCCTATTTGGGGAACCACATTTCCCACATTATTTCCATTCCAGAAAAATGCAGTAGATCAAGGACTTTCAATGTTCGAACAGTATGGGGGAGTTATCATTGGAGATGTGGTGGGTTTGGGGAAAACGTACATTGGCACAGCATTATTAAAATATTTACAGTTACAAGAATATAGACCGCTGATAATATGCCCGCCACAACTTGAGCCAATGTGGGAGGAGTTTTGTAGCAGCTATGAAGTTGATGCAAAGATTCTATCACGTGGAAAATTATCGCAAGAAAATTTTGAATTGTTTCAAGATTTTAGATACAAAGATAGGGATTTAGTGTTAATTGATGAAAGTCACCATTTTAGGAACAATAATTCAAGACAGTATGAAAATCTACATCAATTTATGCAGGCACGTGACGCTAAGGCAATATTGTTGACAGCTACTCCATTTGCAAACAAGGCAGATGATATCAAAAACCAAATCATGCTATTCCATCAGTCACCTAAAACATCAATCCCGCCAGCAAATGAGACTGATATGGACAAATATTTTAGGCAGGTGAAAAAGGGCGACGCAGATTTAATTGATTTTCTTAGAAATATCATGGTTAGGAGAACAAGAAGATATGTCATAAATCAATGGGGCAAAGAAGATGATGATGGACGTAAATATCTTCAAGTAGGTGATAAAAAAAAATATTTCCCAAATAGAGAAATGAGAACAAAACGATATGATATTGATCTTGTGTATCAGGGAAATTATGAACGTATTGTAAATCAGTTGGATACAAAACATCTTACATTTGCTAGATATAGTTTGGGGTTGTATGTTAAACCAAAATATAAAAATAATGAACTTTACAAAGAACTAAAAACATCTGGCATTAAGCTTACAGCTTTGATTCGACATCTCCTATTAAAGAGAATGGAAAGTAGTCTTCAAGCATTCAAAGAAAGCATACATCGATTCATAAACACACACAGAATATTTCTTAAATTATTGGGTGAAGGAATAGTTCCAATTGGGGATGTATCTGTAAAACAAATGTATGAAATTGCATCAACTAATCCTGATTTAATAGATGAACCAGAAACTATTGAGGAGTTCAGGAAAAAATGTCAAGCAGCTGGTGAGACAAAATATAAAATAGATGCATTTGATATGGATAAATTAATATCTGATATTGACAATGACTTGAAAACATTTGAACAAATTGAAGGATTATTAAATAAAATCACTCCAAAAACAGATGATAAATTAAACAGATTACAAAAATTACTTGATAAGGATTACGTGGGTAAAAAAGTTCTACTGTTTACGGAGTTTTCCACTACTGCACGGTATCTAGATAAATATCTGAAATGGAGTGGTGTAAAGGAACAAGTTGATTCTGCAACTGGAAACGCTATACAATGTGCAAGACGATTTGATCCTGATAACAATCCAAGTTCTGATCAACGACCAAAAAAATCAGATGAAATTTCTTTATTACTTACCACTGATGTGCTATCTGAGGGAGTAAATCTACAAGCAGGGCAAGTAATAATAAATTATGATTTTCATTGGAACCCAATCCGATTGATTCAGAGGGCAGGTAGAGTGGATAGAATTGGAAGTGAAAATGAATTCATTATAGTTCATAATTTTCTACCTGATCTAAAGATCGAAGAAGATTTGGGGTTAGAAGAATCCGTCAGCCATAAAATTGATGAAATTCAACGTGTTATTGGTGAGGATTACAAAATACTAAAAGATGATGAGAGGATTAACACTGAAGATATCTATGCAATTTACAATGAAGATGAGTCGATTCTAGATCGGGAAGATGATAATCCATTAGAACCATCAAAGTTTGAACAGATTTTAAGAAACATCCAAATAAACAATCCAGAATATTGGGAAGAGTTTAAACAAATTCCAGATGGAATAAGAAGTTCTGGAAATAATATCGGGGATGGACAGTTACTGATGACATGTGAAAGTGGTTCGGATAAAAGTGGCAGAGTTAGAAAACATTACTTGGTAAACTCAAAAAAGAAAATAATTGAAATTAATTCTAGAGATGCATTAAAATTATTAGAATCTGATGACAAAGCAGTTTATTCTACACCATCAGATTATGACGAACTGATTTCAATTGGATGGAAGAAATTTTTGGATGATGTTGAACAGATAATGGCAAGAAAAGGTTCTAACCCAAAGCTTGGTACGTCCCAAAAATGGATCATTGAGAAATTAATGAAATTTGTAGGAATGGATGAATTTTTGGATGAACGGGAAACAATAGATACACTACATAAGGCATTTTCAATACCGATACTAAAAGGAAAACTAAATCGAGAATTACTCAAGATCAAGAAAAGCGATATGGATAATTCTGAATTAATTAAACATCTGAGTGCACTGTACATCCACTATGAATTACAAAACCAAGTAAAAAAACAAGAAGAGGATACACAATCACCAAGAATTTTGTATAGTAAGTATGTTGGAAAATAAAATTGATAGATAATGAACTAGATAGTCTGGCATACAGACTCACCGACTATATTTCATTACAAAATTTATTTGCTTATTTGAATTATGATTTTACAGATGATCCTGTTAACAAGGAAAATTGGCACGAAGAAGAAGAAGAAATTGTTGAGTATGCTAGAATAATATCTAAAAAAGATAATTATAAAATATATTATTTACAAATAAACACTAATTCATTAAAACATTGGAAAGAAATTTCTACAAAAATAATAAAAGAAAACCATGGACTCTGTTTGGTCTGTTCTCACAATCCAAATACATTCAAATGGATGTTTTCTAGTTTATCCAAGGAATTTTCAAAATCATTTACTGAAACACGTCATATTCCTGTACTTATAAGACCTGAAATTGGTGTGTCTAAAACATTTGTTGAATTTCTAGAAAAAATCAAAATCATTAAAAATGATTCATCAACTTCAATTTCAGTTAAAATTTCTAACGGGTTTGATTTATTTGCAATACAAATCCATGATGAATTAACTGTAAATGTTTTTGAGGCATTAAAGACACTTTCTGATGGAATTATTGGTGAAAAAAATAATAATTTATTCTTAAATGATGAAACACTTGAAGATATTAGAGCACCAATCTTTATTTTACTTTATAGGATAATTTTCATATTATATGCAGAAGATCGAAATATTTTTCCTGTAGATAATAAAATATATTATGAAAAATTTAGTCTTAAATGGATTAAAGAAGAATGGTTTTTAAAATCTTCCAACTTAAAAAAACTTTCAGAGTATGATGTACAAAACAGACTCGAAAGTCTTTTTAGATTAATCGAGAAGGGGAGTGAAGAATTAGATTATGATAAAGAAGAATTCTTCATGCGTTCATACTATGGAAGAATATTTGATAAAAAAATTAACCATAAACTTGAGAGTTGGAAAATTCCTAACACCAACTTTTTAAAAATATTAAGTCTACTTACTAGAAGTAGTGATAAAAAGGGAAATTATTTTTTCTTGGACTATTCTGTATTAAATACAAGGCATCTTGGGGCAATTTATGAACATTTGTTAGAATATCATCTTACAATTAAAGAAGGAAAGATTGCTGATCTTCCTAATCCGAAAGATAGAAAATCATCTGGGAGTTATTATACTCCAAAATATATTGTTGACGACATTGTAAAAAATTCTATTGAACCTTTGATAGAATCAATAATTAAAAATAATCCTGATAATCAAATACAAATTGAAAAGATACTTTCTCTAAAAATTCTTGATCCTGCGATGGGGTCAGGTCATTTTCTAGTTGGTGCAGTTGAATATATTGCAAAACGCTTATGTGAAATTGAGTTTGGTGATATACATGAACAAATGTATGTTGAACGTAAACGAGATGTTGTTCGTCATTGCATTTATGGTGTAGATTTTAATCCTTTATCTGTAGATCTAGCAAGATTATCATTATGGTTAGAAACATTATCTTCTGAGAAACCCCTATCCTTCTTGAGTTCTCATTTAAAATGTGGAAATTCATTAATTGGAGAAAATATTGGATCTCTTTTTGATAAGGGAACGACATTATTTACGTCAGAAAAAGGTAGAAGTAGTTTTAAAAAGAATTTAAAAAAATTTCTAATGTTTGAAGCATTAGAAGATGATTCATCGACTACCGTAAAAATGAAATTAGAAGAATATACAAAAATGCAATCAAAAGGAACAGTTTACTACGATCTAAAGTTCTTACTAGATTGTAAAGTATCTGAGTTTTTTGGAATTAAAGTACCAAACTTGGGAGATTATCATGCAAAAATTGGAGAAAATAGTTTAGATTTTTACACAGATGACGTATTTAAAAAAGCAAAGTCTTTATCGGAACTGAAAAGATTCTTTCATTGGGAATTAGAGTTTCCACAAGTTTTCTATAATGAGAATGGTACAAAACGAGAAAATCCAAATTTTGATTGTGTTATTGGTAATCCACCCTATATTGATTCAGAAACAATGACTAAAAATGATGTGGGATTAAGAAATTATTGTACTGAACATTTTGATTCTGCAGTTGGTAATTGGGATATGTTTTGTATTTTCATAGAAAAAGGATTACATCTTTGCGGTAAAAATGGAATCTATTGTAATATAATTCCAAATAAACTACTTAGTGCAAATTATGCAGATGGCATATGTAATGTAATTCGGAATTACAGTGTTGTAAAAATTTCTGATTATTCTTCAGTGAATGTTTTTGGAGTTGGTGTTTATCCAATCATTATAAGTATTTCAAAACAAGAACCAAAATTAAATTCTAAAATGTCTGTTGAGATCATGAAAGATGGTGCTGAACTACCAATAATTTTTGAAGAAGAAACAAAAAAACTTTCACAATTATATGATTTAGATAATATATTGTGGGCCAGTATACTTGATAGTACTGACTCTGTCAATGTATCTGATCATATATTTTCAAAATCAAAAAAACTTGGTGAAATTCCTGAAATTACCATTAAAGGGGCTGCTTCTGTGAGCGAAGCATATGAAATTAAGAAAATAATTCAAGAACTCAAACCAGACATCATGAATTTCAAGAAATTTATTAACACTGGAACAATCGATCCTTACACCTCATTATGGGGTAACAAACCCACCACATATATCAAAAATAAATATGACCGCCCAATAGTCACAATTAAAAAATTAAAAGAACTATATCCAAAAAGATTAACCGAAGCTGATACTTCAAAAATTATTATTGCTGGAATGACAAAAGGCATTGAGGCATTCTATGATGGAAAAAAAGAATATCTTGCAGGCAAATCTACAACCATAATTTATTCTGAGGAATATGATCTAAAAAATATTGTAGCTGTATTGAATAGTAAGGTAACAAGATTTTTAGCTCAAAAACATAAGGGTATAGCATTATCTGGAGGGTATTTACGCATAGGTCCACCATTGATTAAAGAACTATTCATTCCATCTAAACTTTTAATCAATAAAAATTCAAAAAACAAATTAAGTGAATTAGTTGAAAAATTACAATTTTTGAAATATGATTCTAACTCTAATGACAATGAAGTTTCTAAAATAAAAAAAGAGATCGACAATATAATTTTTGAATCTTTTGAATTAAATGACGATCAAAAATTAATAATTTTAAATGAATTAAAATCTAACTAGAATTACTGCATGATGATTTTTAATAAATAATTTTATAACCAATCGATACTACATAATTGATAGTAGGAACAAAATTTTGGATGAAATGAAATTATTTCTAGACGATCTTAAATTGATCTTTAATAAACCTGAAATCCCTGCCAACGAAATTGATGGAATCATTAATCAACTAAAAACACCTCAAGCAAAAAAATATTTTACAGATTTGAAAGAAGGTTCAAAACCTGAAACTGCTTTGAGAGAAGATTTTTTTGCAGGGACCGACTCTTTGTTTAAATTTATTGCCCCTGATAGTCATCCAGAAGTATATGATCCCACAAAAGGTTTTATCGACTATAAAATTGGTAAAGGACGAAGTACTGTTTTATTGGAATTAAAACCACCATTAGAACGCCATCATTCTACTACTAATGGAAAAAAAGAATTTAAAGGATTTAAAGAAGTACCTCTAAATTGGCAAGCTCATAAAGAACAAATTTTAAAATATATTCACAGAGAAGGAGAATACATTATTTTTACTAATCTAAAGCAGTGGGTTTTTTTCAATGAAATGGTTAGTGATGAAAATTTTGCCCCTTTTCTAACGGTAGATTTTGATGAATTTTTTAAAGACCTTGAAAGTAGTGTTCACTTAAAAAATTACCTTGTTAGAAGAGATTCCGAATCCGTAAGGGAAGATTTAGACAAAAAATTCTTTGAAAGTTTAAATTTTTGGGTAGATGAATTAGATAAAGTTGAATTTAATAACAAAGGCGAGGAAAAAAATAGAAGTATCATAAGTGTAATTAACAAATTTGTATTTGTTCAAACATTAGATGATTATGAAATTATTGATTTTAATTGGATAATGGAGTCTTGGGCACACATAGAACAACGTTGGAAAAGTAAAGGTCCAAAAGAAATTTTAAAACAATTTTTTAGAGAAGTTAACACATGGTTTTATGAATACTATGACACCGAATTATTTACAACTCAAATAATTGATTATGTTAAAGATGATAAGGAAAACTTTGTAAAACTATTTGACGCCATGAAATTTATTTTGGGTGTTAAATATTATGAGAATCCATTAGGGGCAAGAAAAGGAATAATTCAATATAATTTTAAGCACATCAACGAAGATGTTTTTGGAAAAGCATATGAAGAATATTTATCACGAATTAGACATGATGAAGCAATTTACTATACCCCACATTATGTAACTGAACATATTGTGGAAACTACCGTCGGGCATATTTTTGATCAGAAAATTCAAGATATTAAAGATTCAATTGAAGCAAAAAATTTTGGAACTGCAGAAAAATTTGTTGAAGAGTTACAATCACTTAAGATTCTGGATCCTGCCTGTGGTTCAGGTTCATTTTTGGTAAAATCCTTTAAAAAAATTCTACAAAGATATGTTGATCTAGATTCTTTTTTGGTTAGTAAATACAAAGAACTATCTCCGGAATCTGAGAGTAAAATGAAAAGTCCTGAGGGTTATATGAAAATAGATGAATTTAGAAATAAACTTAAGACTAAAAAAATGCGTAATCTAATTCCTGCTATTTTATTACGACACATTCATGGAAATGATCTTGATAAAAGTGCACTGTCTGTGGCAAAAGTAAATCTTTGGTTGGAAGGCATAAAAAGTGCACCATCTGATTTTAGATATACTGAATTAGGTGAGTCTAATCGAATTTTACCCTATCTTGAAATGAATTTAATTTTTGGAAATGCCGTTGTTGGACTTGATGATGATACGGTAATTCATTACATGAAAACTAATAAAAAACAAGAATTACAACAATTACATGATCTTCGTCAAAAGTATCTATCAGAACCCACAGACCCTACATTAATTAATGAAATTGAGAATATTCAATCACAAATTAACAATGATCTTTTTAAAACTTTTACAAAAAAAATTCAAGAATTAAATTTATCTGAAACCTTTACTGAAAAAACAATCCCCCTCCATTGGCCAGTTAAACTATTCCACATGTATTTTGATGGTGTGAATGAAATTCCAAAGGATGATAGAGGAGCTCACTGTGTAGTGGGGAATCCCCCTTATCTTGATTCAGAAACTATGTCTAAAAATTTCCCTGAAGAGAGAATATTTTGTTCGAAAAATTTTGATTCTGCATTTGGGAATTGGGATTATTTTTGTGTCTTTATTGAAAAAGGATTAGATTTGGTACGAAGAACAGGTAAATTTGGCTACATCATCCCAAATAAATTATTAAGTATTCCGTATGCAAATGAAACATGTAATTTTCTTCGAAAATACACAATAGATAATTTGAGAGATTATACAACAGTAAAAGTTTTTGACGCCGATGTATATCCAATAGTTTTAACAGTTTCTAAAATTAAAGCAGATGTAAATTCTCCACTTCAGATTGAAATAATGGATGAAGTTGAATTTGATATCCCAAAAATTTCAGAACAGAGATCTATAAAATTAGGAGATCTTTATTCTTTAGAAAATAACTTGTGGGCAAGTATTTTTGGAACTCAGGAAGAACTAGATTTAACTGGTAAAATTTATTCTAAAGGAAAGAATATTTCTGAAATAAATGAATATGTCATAAATGGTGCTGCTACTGTTTCAGAAGCCTATGAAATTAAGAAGATTCTTCATGAACTTAAATCTGATGAAACTAACATTAAAAAATTTATCAATACTGGTACCATTGATCCTTTTTCTTCTTTGTGGGGTGTTTGGAACACCCAATACATTAAAGATCAATATAAAAATCCAATAATACATAACACTGATTTACAATCTTTGTACCCCACCCGATTTGCTGAATCTAATTTACCTAAAATAATTATTGGTGGTATGACAAAAGGAATTGAAGCATTTTATGATTCAGATGGGGAATATTTAGCTGGAAAATCTACAACAATAATAACATCTGAAAAATACTCACTAAAACCACTTGTAGCATTTTTTAATAGCAGTCTGGCCACCTTTTTAGCTAAAAATCATAAAGGCATGGCATTAGCTAAAGGATATCTCAAAATAGGTCCTCCTTTATTGAAAGGTTTTCCGATACACCCATCTCTTATTTTGGATATAAACTCTACAAATAATTTGACAGATATGGTGGATGAATTACAACTTATGGGGTCTGGGAAAAATAAATTTGAACAACTTTGGGCAAAATGGTGTGAAAAGTTAAGTATTAACGAAAAAGATCTTTTTTCTTCGCTTGATGATGATTTTACTGAAATATCTAGAGGGAAAAATGATGAAACATGGTTTGCAGATGTTAAATTTTATCCAACTAAGGGAAGAGATCAATTATCTGTTGCATATGATGGATATGAATTAGATGTAAATCATTCTGATTTAAAATTAATTATAAAAAACCCTGCTGAAAATATGGAGATTTTTTATATAACATTCAAAGATTTGGAAACACTTACTCATGTTTATCTATGTCTCAAACAAACAATTGAATCTGTAAAACAAGTTCCAAACTTAAAAGAATTATTTGAGAAAACAAAAATTCCAATAATCACTCCAAATTACAATAAAGTATCGAAAATCATAATTGAAAAGACCATTGAAGAATTTAAAGTAATAAAATCTGAAAAGATCCCTGGAAACATAATTGAAATAATTGAAAGGATAAATGAATTATTTGCAAATATAGATTACATAATACTGTTAAATTATGGTATTAATGCTGAGGATGCAGCAATTATTCTGGAATCTAATGAAGAAATTACCATACATCACAAGTCTACTGTTCTCGGAAGATTTACTACCTAAAATCCAATTAATAGATATTCTGATTTTTTGAGTATGATTGATGGGGAGTCACTCTTTTATGCCCGAAACTAAGTGAAACTCACATCTTAGGAATCATGGCACAAGAAATCACCCTATCAGATGAACAAAAAGACATCATCAATGCTACTAAAGACACCATCGTAGTATCAAATCCTGGAACTGGAAAGACTACCACTCTATCATTTAAGGTAATCAAATTACTAGAAGACAAGGTAAAACCTGAAGATATTCTCTGTATCACATTTACTGAAAAAGCCAAAAAGGAAATGTTTGATGCAATTTACGATAGGGCAAAGGACAATTTTTCAGATGCAGATATTATGAAGATTAACATCCATACATTTCACAGCTTTGCATACAACTATCTATTAGATGCAGGATTGATTTCAGGAGACATTGTAGGAAATAATTTAATGCGTTTCACAATTCTTAATAGTTTTGATACAAATCAAGCACTCAACTATGAAAAAGATTACATCATAAATTCAATAGTTCCAAAGACTGAAAACTCTATTCGTTACATCAAAAGTTTTGGAATAACTCCTGATAAAATTGATATCAAAAAGGCAACCAAAGTTCTAGAAGATATATTTGATGAAAAATCATCAAGATATACTTTAGAGGAATTAAAAGCATTCTTGAAATATTTTATTGCAGCATATCAGACATATGAAAAATCAAAGGATCAGGCAATAGATTATTCAGACATGTTACTAATGTTTAAAGAAAAATTCCAAGGTAACAAGTTTCAAAATGTTCTAGTTGATGAAATGCAAGACATGAATGAGATAGAAGCAGAAATTGCAACAATGGTTTCAGAAAATCTATTTCTAGTGGGGGATGCAAAACAAGCAATCTTTGGATTCCAAGGGGGTTCTGTTAAAAATTTCCAGAAATTTATGAAGACATGTGATAAAAAGATGCTATCAACTAACAGACGAAGTTCTCAGCAAATATTGGATTATTCAAAACAGCATTTTCTAAAAGGTACATCAGATAAAGCAAGTTATGAAAAAGAATTATCAATATTCAGAGGGTTAGGGGATGGAGAAATTCCTAAAATATTCTCAACTAGTGCTCATTTATCAAAGATTTTAGAGGTAATTGAGCAAAATCCAGGTAAATCAATAGGAATTATCACAAGAACTAATGGTCAAATTATTAAAATCTCAAAATTTTTGGATTTGTTATAATTATTTGGTAAAATTGGAACTTCAATTTGAGGTTCAGTATTGAGGATTTGTTTGAATTTACATTTTGAGCATGTAAGAAGTT
>Ga0233434_1003844_pt1 | contig 11912 bp, 15 predicted proteins | sample SI_122_August201_4_FD_182738 | JGI IMG/M metagenome (GOLD analysis project Ga0233434, IMG submission 182738) | Seawater microbial communities from Saanich Inlet, British Columbia, Canada - SI_122_August2016_120_MG | ecosystem: Environmental > Aquatic > Marine > Inlet | place: Canada: British... | reverse complement strand
ATAAAGATACACATATTTATAATGAGATGGTTGATTTGTATAAAAAAACTAAATTGATACAAAAAGAGATAAATATAAATATTGATAGTTTAAAAAATGAGATAAAAACAATAAATGATATTGTTTCAACTTCAAAAAAAAGAGGTGTTGTAAAAGTTAAAGAGATAGAGGACAGATTGATAAAATTAGAAAAGAAAATTGGTATGATTGGTAGTGATAGTACTGAAAACACCGATACAAGTTCAACTGATACTGCATCACTAATAGATAAGATTAATGATAAAGAAATCAATATTTTTGAAATAAAACCAATAAACAATAAGAATCTTAGAAGATAGTATCAAATCAAACTATTATATTGTTAATGTTAAAATCTTTTTATGGACAAAAAATCAAAAGAGACAATTAAAGAAGTAATAGAAGATATTTTAGAATTGAGAAGAAAAAAACTAAGGGTAGATATTACAAATGATACACAGTTTTTTTACCCTAATGATAAATCTCAAAAAGAAAAAAATGTAGAGTAGAGAATAGACAACAAAATACAATTCAAGAATATGATATTCCACTTGTAAAATTAAATAGTATATTAGAAAAAGAGGAACAATATAAAGAAGTATTAGATATTGAAAAACAAATGAAAAAAATACAAACTAAAAAATACATTTCAATAAAAGAGTTTCAAGAAATATATGGAAAATCTAAAACTTCACAACAAGGCTTAAGAGGAAGATTGAAAGATCCTATACCATATAGACAAACAGTTAAAAATGGTTCTATAACTTATGTTATAGAAGAAGTGGAAGAATGGTTTAAAAATCAACATAAATAAGTTTTGAACCAATTTGAATTGACATAAACATAAGAGAAGTGTGTAAAAAAAGGTATAACTCTTTTTGAAATACCTTACATAAAAGACTAGAGTGCTTTTTATTAAAATGGAAGGTATTTTCGAAACTGTTATGTATTTTATTCCAAAAAAAGAAATAAACATAAAATAAATTAATTTTTATTGGTAATTTTATTTCTTTTTAGATAAAATGCATCCAATGAAAAATAATTTTATAATTATTATTTTATCCACATGAAATATGGTGTATTAACAAAAGAAGGATTATCAATGGCAACATTAGAAAACGGAACAGTAAAATGGTTCAATAGCGAAAAAGGTTTCGGATTTATCGAGCAAGAAAATGGTGGAAAAGATTTATTTGTACACTTTAGAAATGTAAACAATTCTGGAAACGGAAGAGTTGAATTAGCTGATGGTCAAAAGGTATCTTTTGAAATCGGTGAAGGTCAAAAAGGACCACAAGCAGAAAACGTTACAGCAATATAACTTTTTCTAGGTAGGTAGAATTTCTACTTACCTAACTTTTATTTTAAATACCCTCCCCAAAACTTACATTCTTTACCTATAATTTTTACAACTTTTATATCATCTAAATAGCTATTATTATATAATATACTATGAAATTTGAAAATAAAGAACTTATATTATTTGATCTAGACGGTACACTAATTGATAGTGCTCCAGATTTAGCATCTGCAGTAAATTATATGCTTAGGCAACTTAACCTTGATACTTTTGATGAAAATTTAATTAGATCTTGGGTAGGAAATGGTGCAGCTACACTTGTAAAAAGAGCATTATTAGGTAAAAGTGATATCTCTGACGATATTGACACAAAACTATTTGAAAATGCTTTAGATATTTTTCTTTCATTTTATAAAGATAATCTATGTGTAGATACTATTTTATATGATGGGGTAGAACAAACTTTAAAATCATTAAAATCTGATGGATATAAATTAGTGATAGTTACAAATAAACCATATGATTTTGTAAAACCAATTTTAAAAGGTTTAAATATATTAGATCACTTTGAATTATATTTAGGTGCAGATTCACTTGAAAAGAAAAAACCTGATCCAATGCCATTACTTTATGTAGCGAATAAATTTAATATAGATATTAATAAGTGTGTAATGGTCGGTGACTCTAAGAATGATATAATTGCAGCAAATAAAGCAAATATGCAAAGTATTGGTGTATCTTATGGATATAATTATGGTGAAGATATATTAACTTACAATCCTACACTAAAAGTTGATAGCTTTAGTGATATTCTAAAATCATTTAGGTCTTAAAATGGCAAAAATAGCAATTATTGGTGGTGGAGTAGCAGGTGCAACTTCTGCATTATACTTAGGACAATTGGGTTTAGACATAACATTATTTGAAAAAAAGGATAGTTTAGTATCTGGCCCTCCGTTTTGCCATCTTCATGCTGGTGGAAATCTTTATAGAGAGATACCAAATAGTGAATGTATTACATTGCTTCATCAATCTATTGATCTTCTTAAATTTTATCCCTATGCTGTTGATTTTAGACCTACAGTTATTGCAATACCTCTTGAAGATGAAGGTAATCCAGAAGATTTATTAGCTAGATTGAAAATATTACAAAAAGAATATCATGATTCAATTTTAAAAGATCCATCAAATAAAGTTTTAGGAAATAGTGATCAGTATTTTAAATTATTCTCCAAAGAAGAAGTTGAAATATTAAAAACAAAAGAGACTAAGGCATTACCAAAAACTCTTGATGATTGGATGATACCAGTTGCAAAAAATGTAAATCTCGAGACTATTAAATTTCCACTTGTTATTGTACAAGAATATGGACTTAATCTATTTGCATTGGCTTCAGGAGCTGCATTATCTTTAGATAGTATTCCAAATTCTAAACTATATACAAATACAAAAGTTATGGATATTATTAAAGATGATGAGAGTTATATTGTTCAATATAATAAAGATGGTAAGTCGTTAAAAGAAAGTTTTGATTATATTATTAATTCTGCTGGATTTAGATCTGGTAAAATTGATGATATGCTTAGTTTTAAAAGAGATAGACTTGTAGAATTTAAAGCTGCATATGTAACAAAATGGAATTCATGTAAAGATATTTGGCCTGAAGTTGTATTTCATGGTACTCGTGGTACACCACAAGGAATGGGACAATTTACACCATATCCTGATGGATATTTTCAGTTACATGGAATGACAAAAGATATTACACTTTTTGATAAAGGATTAGTTAAAAATAATAATCTAAGTTCACAACCACAATTAGATCAAAAGTTTATTGATAAAATTGATAAGCAATGGAATGAAGAAGATGTAATAAAAAGATCAAAACTTGCTATTAAACATCTTTGTAAATTTATACCAGGATTTTGTGGAAGTGAAGTTGCTTCAAAACCATTATTTGGTGCGCAACAAATACCAGGAACAAACAAAGAACTAAGAGCAGCAGATGTTTCTTTTGAAGGTGATAGATATGCTAGATGTGAAGTAGTTAAAGCTTCTTCTGTTCTTACAATGATAGATCAAATAGTATTAAAGCTTGTTGCTCTTGGATATTTAAATAAAGAAGATTTAGGTAAAAGAAAATTTAAAGATTTAGATATTAAATTAGAAGAAATAGAAAAATATTCAAGATCACTTAGTCAAAGTAGAGGATATCCTCAATCTTTAGGTAGTAGAAATATACCAAATTTACAGGATAATATATGATCGTTTCAAAACAAACAAAAGTATTCTTTTCAATAGCAGCCTTTATGATGGCTTTAGCAATTTCAATTGGTGCATTTGGTGCTCATGGATTAAAACCATATTTAGATGCATATGGTTTGGAGATATATACAAAAGCTACAAGTTATCAGTTTTACAATACATTAGGATTATTTGCTATTGCAGTTATATCTTTTATTTTTCCAAATGCTAAAAAGATAAAATTATCATATATTTTAGTATTTATTGGAATGATTATATTTTCTTTTTCTCTTTATACTTTAGCTCTTACAAAAATTATGTGGTTAGGAGCTATTACTCCTATTGGTGGAAGTTTAATGATAGTTGGATGGCTTCTTCTTTCATATAATATATATAAAGAAATTTAGATAAAATAAAAATAGTATGAATTTAGATCCACCTTTTTATTTATATATATTTCAAAATGCCACAGTTTTAGTTGTATTATCTATAACAATAATACTTGGTATTTACTTTTTAGATAAGTACTTTAATACTTAATATTATTGACCTCTATTATTTTCATAGCTTATGAAAAGAGGTACAAGTTTATCCATTAAACTTTTTCTGTTTTCTTCATCCATATTTTTAACTGAATTTTCAAATTTTTTTGTATTTTGAGGATTCATATTTTGTACGGAGCTTATACATCCACTAAATAAAATTCCAATAAAAAGTATAGTTATAAATAATTTCATCTTGATCCTTTTATAATATTACTTGTATAATTTATTTCTAAGTCTAATTACTTTTTTTGCATAAGCAATACCACGCCTTGAAGATCGTGTACCAGTATTATACATACTTAATGCACACATAATATTCCCACGACATACTTTTAGGTTATACCTATATATTCTTGTAGCAATATCAATATTTGTTTCACGGTCAAGTAAGTCTTCATTATCTAGTTTTAGTCTATTAAGGTGTTGTTTATTTATTTGACATATACCTACATCATAATTTAAAAGTAATGGGTCAAGTACAAAATCCATATATAAATTTGCTTTAAATGCAGATGTAAAATAATGAGGGCCTCTTTGAATATCAAATATAGATTCATTTACATTTACTACATTTACATTGAGACCACTTTCTTTTTTACATATTGCATGTAAGGTTTTATAATTTACATTATATTTTTCACCTTTTTCTATAAAAAGTTGTTGATGTGATTTTGTAGCACAACCAGTAAAGAAAATTATAAAAATAATTGGTAAAAGTATATAGTTCATAGTATTACTTTAATTGACCTGCTAAATATCCACTAGAAAATGACCATTGTAGATTAAATCCTCCACATGGTCCATCTATATCCATAACTTCACCACAAAAGTAAAGATTATCTACTATTTTGCTTTTCATAGTTTTTGGATCTATTTGTTTTAAACTTACTCCACCTCTTGTAATCATTGCCATTTTAAATCCATCATGTCCTATAATAGAAAGTGGCATAGCAATTAATAGTTTAATTATTTGATCCCTTTGAATACCTGATAGTTTATTAAATGTCTTCATGTTATCTATTCCAGCTTGCTTTGATATTTCAGCTGCTAAAGATATAGGAATAAATGTTTGAAGTAGCTCTAGGGTATTTAAATGGACTTGTTTAGATAGTTCTTCTTTAATAAGAACTCTTATTTGTTCTTCATTTTTACCTTGAACTAAATTAATTAAAATAGGTACCTCATCATACTTTTCTAAAAGAGGAGTAATCTCTCTTGCAAAATCAAGTACCACAGGACCTCGTATACCTTTTTTTGTAAATATAAGATCACCTGTCGCTTTGTACTTTTTATATTTTGCTAAATTAATTTTGATAGTAGCTTTAGCTATTGTATCAGCAGTACAGTTTGCAGTCCAAGTTTCTTTTGAAAATAGTGGCATCATTGCAGGGCTTAGTGTAGTGACTTTATGTCCTGTATCTGTAGCAAATATGTGTCCATCACCATTTGCACCTAAAGTAGGGTAACCAAGACCACCAGTAGCTACTATGAAGTTATTAGCAGAGTAAGTGTCATTTTGTGTAGTAACATTTGTGATACTATTTTGATCTACCTTTAATGATTGGACAGCTTCATTACATTTTAAATCTATATTAAGACGAATAATCTCTTTTTCAAATGCTTCAAGTATAGAAGATGAACTATGTGAAGCTGGAAATATTCTAAATCCATCTTTACTAATAGTTTCAACATCAATAGAGCTTAAAAAACAAATAAGTGATTTACTATCAAATCCATACAATGCATCTCGTATAAACCTACCATCTTTCCCAAATCTAGACATAAATTCATCATTTGATAATGTATTTGTAATATTGCACTTACCTCCACCTGTAGCTTTTATTTTAGCTCCAATTTTAGGTAGTTTTTCTAATAATAATACTTTTTGCTTATCAGATGCAGCTTTAATTGCAGCTATAATACCAGCTGCTCCTGCACCAATAACTATAAGATCATACTTTGTTTGTGGCATTAGTTTAAATAATTCTCTTTTTTATCACTTAAATCAAGTTCTTGTCCAATCTCTTTATATCTATTGAAATAAAACTCTACAAATGATTTAATTGTTGGGTTTGTTGGTAAATAATATTTACCTTCTTTTCTTGCGTATATATTTAAAAACTCTAAAGCATCTTTCTTTTCTAGATAGTGAAGTGCTAAATTTTTATAAGTATTTATATACCACTGTTTTAATACATCTATTTTATATTGTGATCTATCAATTGTGAGACTATCATTTTCCCAAGTTAATACACCAGTTGTAAATAAACCATCAAGATGAATAAGACCTTCACAATAATATGGTTGAACTTCATCTACTTCCATCCATCCTATTAATCCTATAGCTCTTTTAATGCTATCCATAATTACATGTTCTTCAAGTTCTTGTTCATCATTATTTAGGAAAAATGCTACAAGACCACCCGAAGTTGCTTTGAACTCTTCTATATTCTTAAAATTAGCAGTTTTGTTCATAACAGTTTCTGTATCTTCATCACACCATAAAATATGTCCAAATTCATGTCCAATAGTTGTAATATCATATACATGGTGCCATGCAGCTTCTTCTTTAAATGTAAAGTTTCTATCTACAGTTAAAAACTCTTGACCTAAAAACTCTTGTGAAAGCTTTAAAAATGGCTTTGCTCTTTGTCCTTGAAGTATTTCATCGCTAAAGGCAAATATCTTTTTCCCTTCCTCTTTTGATACAATCTCATCATTTGGTACTACTTGTGCTGAGAATAGTCCATTAAATTCAGCTCCAAAAAATAGTGCAGGGCGACCAAGGTATAGTTGAACCTTATCCATACTTTTCATTGAGAAGTCAAATATATCTTTATGTGCATCATTTGTATCAAGTTCTTCAAATATATTTGTAGCCATAGCTTTTACTATACTATCTCTTTTATTGTCTTCTTGTGCTTGTGGATTTGATAATCTAATATCCCATTCTAAAGCTACAGCTTTTCTAAAATGATCTTCATAATATTCTAAAGGATGTCCTATTTGAATAGGTGTTGTAAGTTTCATCCATGCTCTATCAACTTCTGCCCAATAATGAACTAGCTTTTCACATCTTCTTTCACTATATGCTACTATTAGAGCTTGTAAATACTGTATATGTTCCCACTTTTGATTATACACTTCATCTTCTAAGTCCATTAATCTATCTACAAAAATTTCAAGTATATTAATTACAGAGTTTACATCATCTTTGAATACCTCTACATATGGTGCAGATTTTAGATTATTTTTATCATTAATCATTAGTGCTGAATAACATCTATCAGCAGTAATACCACCATGTCCTAAATCAAATAGCTTTTCATCTTCTAAGAACTTCATAACTTTTGAATCATCGCCATCAAATTGTGCTAAAAGAGTTTTATTTATGTCATTAATTATATGTGCAGTCCATGATGTTTGCCATTTTGACATATTGATACCAACTTCATACACACCTCTAAATACAGCTTGGTAAAATGGTGTAAGAAGATTGTTTTCTTCTATATATTCTACAGTTTGTTTATGTAGATCAATCCAATAGTCTTTTGCAAATTGATATGCTATTTCTTGTGCTTCTATGATTTGCTTATCATTAAAGTTTTCTTTTTTAAGTATCTGAACTAAGCTATCATCTCTTAGACTAACTATTCTAGTAATTAATGCCAATCTAGTTTCATCTGTGATGTTTTTTAAATTTAGATTTTTAGCTAATTCATCCACTATTGTTAGCTTATCTATCTCATTATTTTCTAAATAGCTATATAGCTTATTAATCTCATCTTTTCTATTACTTATAAAATTATATATCGTTTGTATATCATTTAAAAATTGTTCTTTAGTCAAAATATTGCCTTAGGTTAATTAATTATTTGATACTATATTATCTAATAAATATTAAGGGTTTGATAATGGCATTAACTGAAATGTTTGAACTACAAAAAAGATTAAATGATGAGACAAATGGTCTAAATTGGGAGCTTGGAACTACTAAGCTTGGTAAAGAGATCAATTGGCTTAGATGTATTCATATGGAAGTAGCAGAGCTTATAGACTCTACACCATGGAAACATTGGAAAAATATTGGTGCTGATTGTGATATGCAAAATCTTCAAATAGAACTTGTAGATATTTGGCATTTTGTTATGAGCTTTGTACTTCAAGAAAAAAATGTACCAAAATCTATAGCACTTGTGGGAGCTAGCTGTAATTATGATATTGCTAAAGATATTGATTATAAACAAATAATTACTGAAAGTGAAAAGCTTTCATATATAGCACTTACATTACAAGTAAATAATATCACTACAGATGAAGCTATTAAACAACTTATAAATCAATTTTTTAGTTGTTGTAGAGCATCAGGTCTGACATATGAATGGCTAAATAAACTTTATATTGGTAAAAATTGTTTAAATAAATTTAGACAGGACCATGGATATAAAGAGGGTACATATATTAAAATATGGAACGGAGAAGAAGACAATGTATGTATGGTAAGCTTAGTTGATGCTATGGATACAGTTAGTTTTGATGATCTTTATTCTGGATTAGAAGAAGTTTATAACAAACTTTAATAAATGAATAATAAACAAATACTTCCATCTCCTTGCTTTGTGTGTGAGGAGAGCTTATTAGAAGCCAATCTACAGCTTCTAGAGCATATTCAAAATGAAACTGGTGTCAAAATACTATTAGCACTTAAAGGTTTTGCTATGCATAGTACTTTTGATATATGTAAAAAATATTTAAAAGGATGTTGTGCTAGTGGACTTAATGAAGCTATACTTGCATATGAAGAATTTGGTTCTGAAGTACATACATATTCCCCAGCATTTAAAGATAATGAATTTGACAAAATAGCTCAAATATCTAATCATATTGTGTTTAATTCTCATGCTCAATATGATACTTTTAAAGATAGATTATTATCTAATAATAGTGTAGGTCTTAGAATAAATCCTCAATTTTCATCTGTAGAAGTAGACCTATACAATCCTTGTGGTATTAATAGTAGGTTGGGTATTGTAAAAAATAACTTTAAAGCTTATTCTATAGATAATATAGATGGTTTACATTTTCATGCTTTATGCGAACAAAATGTAGATGCTTTAGAGGGGGTTTTAAATAAATTTATACAAAACTTTGGAGAATATTTTAAAGATTTAAAGTGGGTAAACTTTGGTGGTGGTCATCATATTACTAGAGCTGATTATGATGTAAAAAGATTAATAGAAGTACTTAAAGACTTTAAAGAAAAATACCCACATCTTGATGTATATATGGAACCAGGTGAAGCAATAGGTTGGCAAACTGGATATCTTGAATCAACAGTACTTGATATAGTAGAAAATGATATGCAAATAGCTATATTAGATACAAGTGCAGAAGCACATATGCCTGATACTCTTGCTATGCCATATAAAGCTGATATAAGAGATGCTAGTAGTGATCCAAAGGAAAAACAATATATGTATAGACTTGCAGGTAATACATGTCTTGCAGGGGATATTATTGGTGATTATTCATTTGATAAGTCATTAGAAATTGGAGATAAGATTATATTAGAAGATATGATTCACTATACAATGGTAAAAACAACTACATTTAACGGTATAAATTTACCATCTATAGCCATCAAGAGAAAAGATGGAACTATGAATCTTATTAAAGACTTTGGATATGAAGACTATAAAATGAGGCTTTCGTAGTCTTATTTATTTTATATTATTCATAAATGAAAATATAAAATGCTCAACCTTTGGTAGTATCACAGTACCATGACCTTCACCTGAGATAATAAGAGAAGTACCTAAAATAGATTTAATAGTATATTCCATAGTTATCTTATTAGCATTTAGAGGATCATTTTTGGAAGCTATAAAAATAGTTTTAGTCATAGACCCAGCTAAAGCCATATCTATATCTTCACTTAACTTTTCTAATTTTCCAGCTGAAATAGCTACAAGTCCTTTGGCTTCGTATTCATTTAGTATAGGTATCATAGTTCCAGCTCCTAAAGATGAACCAAATAAATATAGGTTTTCAATATCTAAAGATTCATCTTCACTGATATGCTCAAGCCAAGCAGTTAAATCTAAAGGTATATTTTCAAAAGATATTTTTTTATCACTTTGAATTAATGCTTCTTTAATATGCTCAAAACTTGAAGCTATAACAACTTTATTTTCTTTATCATTTTGTAAAATTGATTTACCATGACCTCTTAAATCTATACTTAATGTAGCATAACCTTTAGCATTAAACTTTTTGGCTAAATCATTCCATATAGTATGATCTGAACCAAATTGATGAGCAAATAGTATAATAGGGCTAGATTGTTTTGTAGTGGTTGGTTTATTTAGCCACCCATGTAATATAAATCCATCGTCAGATTTTATAGTTAATTCATTAGCAAATAAAGCAGATGTAAGTAATAAGCTTAAAAATAATTTTTTCATAATATGCTCCTATTTAATAATATTATAATAAAAGTATAAAATGAATGTAAAATTCTTTAGGCTTCCTTTTCATCTTTATCGTAAGTAGAATATAGAGTAAGTGCAGTAAATACTAATCCACCAGCTAAGTTTCCTAGTATAGTTGGGATTTCATTCCATAGTAAATAATCAGAAATAGTAAAATTACCACCCATTATCATAGAGAATGGAAATAAAAACATATTTACAATGGAATGTTCAAACCCCATAAAAAAGAATAGCATAATAGGCATCCACATTACAGTGATTTTACCTACAGCACTTGTAGCAATTACAGAGCCAACAATACCTATAGATACCATCCAGCCACATAACATACCTCTTAAAAAGATAGTAATCCATCCAGCAATTCCATATTCTGAATATCCTATAGTTCTAGCTTCACCAATAAGTGCAATTTTATTTCCTACAATACCTGGGTCTGTTTGATATCCATATGTAAAGATAAACGATATTACGATAGCTATTGTTAATGAACCTAGTAAATTTCCTAAAAATACTAAACTCCAATTTTTACTAAGGCTATTAAGACTAACTCCTTTTCTACCATCCATAAGTGCAAGAGGTATTAAGACAAATACTCCAGTAAGTAGGTCAAATCCCATTAAGTATAATAGTATAAAGCCTATAGGGAAAAAACTAGCACCTAACAATGCTGAACCTGTCGTGATGCTAATAGTAATTGCAAAAACTGCAGCTAAAGCTAAAATAGCACCAGCCATGTATGATTTTATAAGTGTATTTTTTGATGACATAAAAACCTTGGATTGCCCAGCATCTATCATTTTTGTGGTAAAATCTCTTGGTTTATTATATGCCATAAATAACTCCTACTTTTAATTATTATTATATATTATTAATAATAAATAAATGATTTATTTTTTAAAGCTTTTAACATAAACTTAAATATAATATTAAAACTAGAAAAGGAAAAAATAGATTTGATTCAAAAGAAACCATTAAATGAAAAAGCTTTACGACTTCGATATATTAGAGCTTTAGAAAAGTTTGCTAAAAGAGCTATTAACTTACTAAAAGCACCAGAAGAAGATTTTCACTTTGAAAAATTCAAAAAGAAGATGGATGAGAACTTTAAAGATGTTGAAAAAGTAGAAGTGGTTAGGCTTGACAATGGTTATATGTCTAAGCTTGAAGAATATGTAAATCTAATTTTAAGAACAATTACTAATCACTCAAAAGACTTTGAAGATGAAAAATCTATTCTTTTAAAAGAAGCAAATCTTTTACATAAAGAGAAAAATAAAAATATCTATAAAAAAGACAAGCACTCAAAACATAAAT
>Ga0233434_1003839_pt1 | contig 11926 bp, 10 predicted proteins | sample SI_122_August201_4_FD_182738 | JGI IMG/M metagenome (GOLD analysis project Ga0233434, IMG submission 182738) | Seawater microbial communities from Saanich Inlet, British Columbia, Canada - SI_122_August2016_120_MG | ecosystem: Environmental > Aquatic > Marine > Inlet | place: Canada: British... | reverse complement strand
AGTAAGCATTGAAGCTTCATCAGATAAGATATCACCAAACATATTTCCTGTAACTATCACATCAAATTGTTTTGGGTTCAATACTAATTGCATCGCAGCATTATCTACCAACATATGTGAAAGCTCTACATCACGATATTCTTTGGAGACCTCTATTACAACATCACGCCACAGTTGTGAGCATTCAAGCACGTTCATTTTATCCACTGAACAAAGTTTTTTATTACGCTTACGCGCCACCTGGAAGGCAACATGTGCAATTCTATATATTTCAGCCTCACTATAAATCATGGTATTAAATCCCAGGCGCTGATCATCATTCAATTTGATTCCACGCGGCTCACCAAAATAGATATCGCCTGTCAGCTCGCGAATAATTAAAATATCTAGGCCTGAGATAACTTCAGTTTTTAGTGTCGAGGCACCCTCAAGCTCTGAATAAAGCATCACTGGACGCAAATTGGCAAAAAGATTTAGATCTTTACGTATGGATAGCAGGCCTCGTTCCGGACGTTTCTCACGTGGAAGTTTGTCATACTGAAAACCCCCAACAGCTCCTAATAATAAAGCATCTGATTCTATAGCAAGCTTGCGAGTAGCCTCAGGAAACGGGTTGCCGGTAGCGTCAACTGCACACCCCCCCAATAGAGCTGTCTCTAATTCAAATTTCATTCCATCACTCGTGAGCACTTCTAATACACGCACTGCTTGAGCAACAATTTCAGGGCCAATACCATCACCAGGTAAAACTGCAATCTTCATAAAATTTTTCTCAGCCAGTAGTTCTAAATATCATATGTTAGGTAAATAACCATGGTTGCTCAATACGCCTCTTATCTTCAAAGCTCTTTATTTCGCTTGCATACTGCAACGTAAGTCCAATCTCATCCAGCCCATTCAACAAGTTTTTCTTCCGAAATGAATCGATATCAAAGGTATGCACCTCACCAGCAGGTGTAACAACCGTCTGCTCTTCTAAATTAATAGCAAGAGAATACCCCTCATTCAAATCTACCTCACGAAATATCTGATCCACAATGCTCTCTTTTAGAACAATGGGCAACAACCCAACTTTAAATGAATTATTAAAAAAAATGTCGGCATAACTAGGTGCAAGTATCACTTGAAATCCGTAGTCCTGAAGTGCCCATGGAGCATGCTCTCGACTCGAACCACATCCAAAATTTGCGCGTGTCAATAAAATTTTTGCTCCCTGGAATCGATTCTGATTAAGAATAAAATCCGGGTTCAGTGTTCGCTGAGCAATTTCTTTTCCTGGCTCGCCATGATCCAAATAACGCCACTCATCAAACAGATAACGACCAAAACCAGATCGCTCTATTGATTTTAAAAATTGTTTTGGAATAATTGCATCTGTATCGATATTTGCACGATCCAGTGGAGCAACCAACCCGTTACAACCAATAAATTTTTCCATTAAATAAATTACTCTTCTTTATACTTTAAAAAATATACTTATCAGATTGATTAACAACTTACAAAATTAAATTAATTCCGATCCTAAGTTACTTATACAAAAGATTTTTATGTGCTTATTATATATTCTGAACATCCGTAAAATGGCCGGCCACTGCTGCTGCTGCTGCCATTGCAGGGCTTACTAAATGGGTTCGGCCAGCCTGCCCTTGTCTACCCTCAAAATTACGATTAGATGTAGAAGCACACCGCTCACTCGGCGAAAGATAGTCATCATTCATTGCAAGGCACATTGAACAACCTGGTTCACGCCATTCAAAGCCTGCCTTAAGAAATACCTTATCTAACCCCTCCTCTTCTGCCTGAAGCTTTACTAAACCAGAGCCTGGAACAACCATTGCAAGTTTAATATTCTTTGCAACATGCCTTCCTTTTACTATTTCTGCCGCCGCTCTTAGGTCCTCAATTCGTGAGTTAGTGCAAGAGCCAATAAAAATTTTATCTAGATAAATTTCTCTAATCAACATATCAGGTACAAGCCCCATGTAATCCAAAGCACGTTGCATATCATTACGTTTCACTGGATCAGTAATTTTTAACGGATTAGGGACTCTACCATCAACCGTTGTAACCATTTCAGGGGACGTTCCCCAAGTCACCTGCGGCTTTATTTGTGTTGCATTAATATTTACAACATGGTCGAATTTTGCACCTTCATCACTTTTAAGTGTTCGCCAATAACTAACTGCTTTTTCCCATAAATCTCCTTTTGGGGCAAATGGTCGTCCACTGATATAATTAATAGTGGTATCGTCTACCGCAATCATACCAGCGCGAGCGCCTGCTTCGATTGCCATATTGCAAAGCGTCATACGAGCTTCCATGGAAAGGTCGCTAATAGTTCCACCAGAAAATTCAATGGCATACCCAGTGCCTCCTGCTGTTCCAATTTCTCCGATAATAGCAAGCGCCACATCCTTAGCAGTAACGCCGGGGCAAAGCTTCCCTTCTACCAGGATTTGCATCTCTAAGGCTTTTTTTATCGACAAACACTGAGTTGCAAGTACATGCTCCACCTCAGATGTGCCTATTCCAAATGCAAGACAGGCGAATGCGCCATGTGTACTAGTATGCGAATCACCACATACTACTGTCATACCAGGTAGTGTTGCGCCTTGCTCCGGACCAATTACATGAACAATTCCCTGACGCAGATCGTTCATCTTAAATTCAGTGATGCCCAATTCCTCACAATTTCGGTCAAGCGTCTCAACCTGTAACCGTGAGACTGGATCACTTATTCCATTGCTACGATTGGTAGTTGGCACATTGTGGTCTGCTACAGCGAGAACTGAATCTTGACGCCAGGGTTTGCGCCCAGCAATTTTTAATGATTCAAATGCTTGCGGACTAGTAACTTCATGCACCAGATGGCGGTCAATATAAATCAGTGCCGTTTCATCAGCCCCGCCCCGTACCACATGATTCTTCCAAAGTTTATTGTATAAAGTTTGCATTACTAAAAAATGTCTTATTTAAAGCAAGATTATCTCATAATGTAATTATATAAATAATATAACCTACTATTTTTTATCTTATTTACTATTTAATGTTAACTTTCCATATTATTAATCCTAGGCCTAGGAACGCAGCTAGTGCACTTATACTAAATGTAAATTCTGGCCCCATCCACTCCCAAGCATAACCACTAAATACCCCGCCGAGTGCCCCACCAATCCCAAATGTAAAACTCGTATAAAAAGTCTGCCCTTTAGCTTGATGGCGCCCACGAAAGAAATGATGTATCACCATCATCGCCGCAACATGGTGCGCTCCATACGTTGCGGCATGCAGAACTTGTGCCAGCAGAATAACTGCGGGCCATTCCACCCCCCAACCTATCATTAAAAATCTTATTACTGCACAACAAAAGCTAAATGCAAGAACCTGCTTTAAACTAAACCAATTCATAAGTCTAGGTATAAGAAAAAATATACCTATTTCACATATTACGCCAACCGCCCAAAGCCAGCCGATAGTGCCTTTACTATATCCATAGTCTACCAAATAGATCGAGTAAAACGTGTAGTAAGGACCATGAGCAAAGGCCATTAACAAACATGCGATAAAAAAAGCCAATACACCGGGCTTTTTAAGTATCTGTTTGACAGATAGACTATCAGTGGAATGAGATGTTATTTCCGCTTCAGGAATTCGCCAAGAAAAAATAACGATACCTAATTTAAATCCTAAAACCCACCACAATAAAGATACAATTTCTGTGGTGTCCAACAAATACCCTATACCTATCACTGCACAAATGAATCCTAACGAACCCCATGAACGAATACTCCCGTATCTAGCTGTACTCTCCCCAAGATGGGACAGAGTTGTTGCCTCAATCAATGGAAGTGATGCGCTCCAAAAAAAGCTCATCAGCGCCATTATGATAAACAACCAGTAAAAGGACTCACCAAAAAAAACGCCGCAATAGCTTACTAAACCAGTAATTGCGGCTAATTGAACGATTAGCATTCGTCTACCAGTGTGATCAGCGAGCCAACCCCATGCAGTTGGGGCAAAGATGCGCATTACGTGTAGTAAAGACATCAATACGCCAATTTGGAATGCATCAAAGGAAAGGGAATGAAGATAGAGGCCCCAATATGGAGCAAATGCACCTATAAATGCAAAGTGGAAAAAATAAAATCCGGAAAGACGCCAGTAAGGGAGTGGTTGCATCAGATCATTTTTTATAATCGACTTCTGCTAATCAATCAGCACTGCATCCAATAATAATCAGGCACGTTTCTTAAACTCGTTAGTACGAGTATCAACTTCAATCATATCGCCAATCTCAACAAAAGCAGCTACCTGAATCTCATAAGAAGTACCCTTCAATCTCGCCAACTTCATTATTTTTCCTGAAGTATCTCCACGAACAGCTGGCTCAGTATATTCAATTTCACGAACAACTATAGTTGGAAGTTCAACTGAAATAACCTTATCGTTGTAAGATGTCAACTTACAAATATCTTCCATGCCATCAATTAAATAATTCATCACTTCTGACATACTATCTGCTTCGACTTCAATCTGATTATATTCACTGTCCATAAAGACATATAGTGGATCAGCATAATACGAGTAGGTGCAGTTTTCCTGCTCAAGTGCAGCCATATCAAATTTCTCATCAGCTCTATATACTGCTTCTGTTACAGTATTAGAAAGCAGATTCTTTAATTTCATTCTGACTACAGATGCATTCCGTCCGGACTTATGAAATTCACATTTCTGTACGACCATTGGGGCACTGTCGACCATCGCGACGTTACCTACACGAAGCTCCATTGCTGTTTTCATGTCTCACCCTAAAATTTGAAGTCAAGAAAAATTACTTGCTTGAAAAACCACAAAAATAATCTATATATTTTATATGTTCCAGATTATATCTGATCTTTTCTACTAAACCTTACCAGATTAGACGCAAGATCCCCTATTGGCAATAACTGTCTAATCCATTTGTTACTATATTCAGTCAGTTCAGTCATCTGAGAAGCAAAAATAGGCCATGCATTTATCATCTGGCCATTACCATTCCATGCATTCCACAAAGAGAAAACAGCGATAGACATCTCTGGAGACATTCTTTCTGTATAAAGATTTAGAAACGCCTCTAGTTTTAATCGATGCGACTGCTCAGTCTGAGGATAAATGTTCCAGATAAAGACCCGTTTCGCCCATTGAGCACGAACAAAAGAATCTTCGCCGCGTACGAAATTAATGTCACAAGCCCAAAGTAACTGGTCATACTTATCCTGCTCTAAAAAAGGAATAATACATACTTGTAATTTAGCACACTGTAGTACCTGTCCAGCTGTTGGAGAGTCAATACCAAAGAACATACTAATAGCATTATTGACAGAGTGTTGTGGAACCAGCACACGTATTGGAACGTCTGATATTACCCATGCTGACAGCAGCTCTTCTATTGGCGCATCATCGTAACAAAATAAGGAAATACATAGCTCCCCTTCTCTGCGTGATTGAAGGCCTAACTCCTGCAAAAATATATCTTGTGAAGTATTATTAAATGAAGCTCGGGCAGGCAATAAACTCTTTTCCAGTAACAAGCCCCCTGTTCCATCTACAAATCCCGGAAAGAAAAAATATTTCGTCAAAGATAAATGTGGATGAAATGACGGCAGGCAGTGGCAATCTAATGTCCAGTTCTCGGCACTAAGATACTCAAGGTTTACCCAAACTGGCTGCTGTGGAAGATCTGCCATAGCTAGAATATAATTATCAGGCAATGTGCAAGCAAATGTCTCAATTACCACATCAGCAGGATGAGTTCTGGCAAATGATTTTCGCCAGTAACATACCTCAACACCCTGAATATATTGATGATCTTCATCAATATCTATGGCCGGTTCAATCTGGGAAAGAATAGAAAGGTCATCTACCCAAAGCCTTACTTCCAGTCCATGCTCATTCACTAATTGACGTGCAAGTCTCCAGCAGAAGCCTACATCACCAAAATTATCAATAATGGTACAAAAAATATCCCAACGTAGTTTTTTGAGCACAACAATGATGCTTCCAAATAATCCCTATAAGACTTCTCTATAGAACAGCCTATTTTATTATTTAGCCGTTAATGACAATTACAAGAAACTATAGCCATTTATCATTTTTACCACTACAAGCAAGAAAATTAAATTCAAGCCTCATCAGGCTCAGGATTCTCTGTGGCTTCCGGTTTAACTCTACTGCTACTTGATAAAGATTCTTCTCTGAGAGTCTTACCCGATACTTTTGGTGTTAAACACTCTACATCAGAATTTTGAGCACGATGACGCAATGCATGATCCATCAGAACAAGAGCCAGCATTGCTTCAGCAATAGGAGTGGCACGAATTCCAACACAGGGATCATGCCTGCCATGAGTTTCTACAATTACAGGATTTCCAGATTTATCAATTGATCGCTGCTCTAAACGAATACTTGAAGTAGGTTTAATGGCAATATTTACAGTAATATCCTGCCCTGTTGAGATCCCCCCTAATATCCCACCCGCATTATTACTAAGAAATCCCTCTGGTGTTATTTCGTCAGAATGTTGGGTCCCTTTTTGTGCAACACTGCCAAAACCTGCACCAATTTCAACACCTTTTACTGCATTGATACTCACCATTGCATGAGCTATATCGGCATCCAGTCTGTCATAAACAGGCTCGCCCCAACCTACTGGTACGTTTTCCGCTACCACAGCGATCTTTGCCCCTACTGAGTCGCCAGATTTACGTAGCTTTTCCATAAACTCCTCAAGTTGGGGGACCATCTCAGCATTTGCAGAGAAGAATGGATTGCTATTTACTGTATCCCACTGTTTAAATGGAACCTCTATTGGGCCTAATTGTGCCATGTAGCCATGTATTGAAATGCCAAACTTTTCATGTAACCATTTTTTTGCTATCGATGCAGCAGCTACCCTTACTGCCGTTTCCCGAGCAGAGGCTCGCCCACCACCACGATAATCTCTAATCCCATATTTTTGCCAATAGGTATAATCTGCATGCCCAGGACGAAAGGCTTCCATTATCTTACTGTAGTCTTTGCTGCGCTGGTCCTCGTTGCGAATTAGTAAAGTTATGGGGGTACCAGTAGTTCTACCCTCGAAAATACCGGAAAGAATTTCCACAGTATCAGATTCTTTTCGCTGAGTTACATAACGAGAAGTACCGGGCTTGCGTCGGTCCAGTTCCTGCTGAATATCGCCAGAAGACAACTCCATACCCGGCGGACAACCATCCACAACACAGCCAATAGCCGGACCATGAGATTCACCGAAAGAAGTTACACAAAAAACCTTACCAATTGTGTTGCCGGACATTTCAACTCACCTATTAAATCAAGATATCAATTTTAGCACGAGGAATTAAAAACATATCTACCTGTTTTTCAATATTGTTTGCAACATTTGCAACCCCCATCCCACACCAAAACCTGTAACGTCGCTACCAACTGCTCCTAATCCACCGGTATTTCTACTTGCGGAAAGATCCATATGAACCCATGGAGTTTTACCAGCAAACCTGCTAAGAAATAGTGCTGCAAGTATATGGTCAGCTTCGGGCTCCATTGAGCACTGCTTAATATCAGCAATTGTACTTTTCAAGGCTATTTTATAATCTGAATCCATAGGAAATGCCACAACTCTTTCACCACAAAGTTTCCCTGAATCTACAGCTTGCTGTGTAAGGTTGTCATTATTACTAAAAATTCCACTATACCTCGAACCTAGGGCTATCCACATTGTACCGGTAAGAGTTGCAAAATCTATCACCACATCAGGATTCTTTTTGGTTGCCAGACTCAACGTATCCGCTAGCACCATACGCCCTTCGGCATCCGTATTTATAATTTCAATTGTATCTCCATTTAACGCGGTAACCACGTCGTTTTGCTTATATGCACGGGGGCCAATATGGTTTTGTGCTATCGCAAGCCAACAGTCGATATTTACATCTAAATTAGCCCGAGTTGCCGCAAGAAAAATCCCCAGAGCCACTGCTGATCCGTTCATATCTTCATGCATCCCATACATGTAACGTGCTGGCTTGAGGTTATGGCCTCCAGTATCAAAACAGATCCCTTTCCCTACTAATGCCACAGTTTTATCTGCCCCTTTAACTCGTCTCTGCAGATGAACGATACCGGCATCTTCTGAATCACTACCCTGTGCTACAGCAACAAATGCGCCTGCACCAATTTTACGAAGCTTTTTTAAATCATATTTCTCGTATTTCCAACCTTCACTCTTTGCAAGTTTTTTGATGCGACTGCAATATAAATCAGGAGTTAACTCGTTTGGTGGTAAAACAGTAAGTTCACGTGAAAGTATATTACCCTCTGCCTTACTACGCAGTAATGTAAATCCGCTAGCATCTTTGTACCCATTCAGAATAATTTTAGCGAGCCCGTTTCTAGATGGTTTTTCTTTATTAGTTTTTCGAGATGGCAGCATTGCGCCATTTACCCATGTCACAAATACTGCTAACTCAGCAAGCTTCCTCTTCTCCTTGGTATTCCCGTAAACACCAATTTGGACCACCTTAGGCCCCTCATCTAACAATAATTTTAAAGCCTTGCGTATACATGCTTGCTGTTCAAAAACAGGCTCTTTTAGGTCAACTATGACCCATGCACATAAAGAACCATTTTCCAGATTGGCGCTAACTGGATCTCCACAAATTTCTCCGGATTTCATTTTGCGACGCAGCAATAAAGCTTCTAAGGTATCCTTGCCGTAGAAAGAGTGCTGATTTAAAGTTTTTCCTGACAGCTTATCTTGTTTTGGTAGTATTACTAATAATTGATTTATTTTGTCAGACTGGTTTAAAGGTGAATTTTTTTGTATGAGTTTTGCAATCATTTGTATCAATCCTATAAATAATTAACTGGTATTATATACGCCATGTCTCATAGACAAATTAAAGCTTTTTTGCATCACTTTTTTTAACCCTACTACAATCATTTTCTATCACATGCGTCAGTACCTAGAATTAATGCAGCATGTTCTTGAACAAGGTCACAAGAAATCAGACCGTACCGGAACAGGCACGCTTTCGGTTTTTGGCTATCAAATGCGCTTTAACCTGGGGGATGGGTTCCCACTAGTTACCACTAAAAAATGTCACCTGAAGTCTATAATTCATGAGCTACTCTGGTTCTTACAAGGTGGAACGAATATAAAGTATTTGAATGACAATGGCGTCTCTATCTGGGATGAATGGGCGGATGAAAATGGGAATTTAGGTCCTATTTATGGTTGTCAGTGGCGTTCTTGGCCGAAAACAGATGGACAGCATGTGGATCAGATTACTCAGATAATCAGGCAAATTAAAGAGACCCCTGACTCGCGGCGCATGGTTGTTTCAGCATGGAATGTAGGTGATTTAGATAAAATGAAATTGCCGCCATGCCATGCATTTTTCCAATTTTATGTTGCTGATGGCAAACTCTCTTGCCAGCTTTATCAACGTAGTGCAGATATTTTTCTTGGAGTTCCATTTAATATTGCTTCTTATGCACTACTTACATTAATGGTGGCACAAAGTTGCAATTTAGAACCCGGTGATTTTGTCCATACTCTGGGTGATGCTCATCTATATCTCAACCATCTTGATCAGGCGCGGGAACAGCTTTCTCGTCAACCAAGAGGGCTGCCTTTAATGAAGCTAAATCCAGCGATTCTGAATATTTTAGATTACGATTTCACAGACTTTACACTGGAAAATTACAACCCTCATCCAATGATTAAAGCCCCAATCGCTGTATGAAACCAAAGATCTCATTAATCGCGGCAGTAGCACCTGGCGGTATAATTGGATTCGAAAATAAAATGCCTTGGCACTTGCCCCGTGATCTGCGCTATTTTAAAAGAACAACCTTAGGCCACCCAATAATAATGGGACGCAAAACTTTCGAATCATTAAATTGTAAAGCGCTCCCTAAGCGAAGAAATATAGTAGTAACAAGGAATCGTAAATACACAGCACCTGGATGTGAGATTGTCTATTCACTCAATGAAGCCATTAATCTCTCTGGTAATGTAAAAAAAATTTTTATCATCGGCGGGGGGCAGCTATATGCATCAGCTATTTCATTAGCGGATGAGATACATTTAACTCAAATTGAAAATAAGAACCAAACTGGCGAATTGTTTGAGTTATTCAAAGGCGATACATTTTTCCCAAAAATTAATTCATCTGAATGGAAAAAAATTCACCAAGGACGGCGATTTATCGCCACTAAAAAAACTCAAAACCTAAAACAAGCAAAAGATAGTGAAATTTATTTCCAACGCTTTATATATACCCGGATACCTAAAAAAGAGAATGCCTGATTAATTACATAAAAGACCTAATCAGAAATCCTATAAAACGTATACACCCCTTACAGATTAAACCTAGATTTTTGGTAAAGTCACACCTTTCTGACCCTGATATTTTCCACCACGATCTTTGTATGACGTTTCACATATTTCGTCCGACTCAAAGAATATAACCTGTGCAACTCCTTCATTCGCATAAATTTTAGCAGGGAGAGGTGTGGTGTTTGAGAACTCTAATGTTACAAAACCTTCCCACTCCGGTTCAAACGGGGTTACATTTACAATAATTCCACAACGAGCATAAGTAGATTTACCAAGGCAGATTGCTAAAACATTGCGAGGGATGCGGAAATATTCAACTGTTCGAGCCAGAGCAAAAGAATTAGGTGGGATGATACAGACATCATTTTTTACATCAACAAAAGAATTAAAATCAAAATTCTTAGGATCTACGATCGTAGAATTTATGTTAGTAAACAATTTGAATTCATTAGAACAACGTATGTCATAACCATAGCTTGAAGTACCGTAAGAAATTATCTTTTGATCATTAGCATGCTTAATCTGATTTGGCTCAAAAGGCTCAATCATGCCCTTCTCTTTCACCATATCTCGAATCCATCTATCTGATTTTATTGTCATAATATTGGTAAATAAACTATTAATTACAAAGGTACTTAGCGTAAGTTATTGTCGTTTCTCTTATTCTGGCATACCTAATTAGGTATTTTGTATCACAATATCTGGGAATGAAGAAGAGTGATCCTTTGATAGTTCCGCCACTTTTGCTGCGGCACGACGAGCAACTCCACGATAAATCTGTGCTATATTTCCCTCAGGATCTGCTACCACAGTAGGAGTACCCGAATCTGTTTGTTCTCGAATTTTAATATCAAGCGGAAGAGCCCCAAGAAATTCTACATCATAATCCTTACACATTTTAGCACCTCCGCCCTCTCCAAAAATATGCTCACTAAAGCCACATTTTGAGCAAATATGTGTGCTCATATTTTCAACAATGCCTACAATAGGGATACCCACTTTCTCAAACATCTTTAATCCTTTGCGAGCGTCTAATAAAGCTATATCCTGCGGTGTTGTAACTATTACAGCACCTGTAACAGGCACTTTCTGTGCAAGTGTCAGCTGTATATCGCCTGTACCAGGAGGCATGTCAATAATCAAGTAATCTATATCTCTCCAGCGAGTATCATTAAGTAATTGTTGAAGCGCCTGCGTTACCATTGGACCGCGCCATACCATAGGCGTTTCTATATCAACCAATAGTCCAATAGATATGATCTGTATCCCGTGCGCCTCCAATGGCTCCATATGTTTGCCATCTTTTGATTCCGGCCGACCACTAACTCCTAGCATTTGCGGCTGTGAAGGACCGTAAATATCAGCATCTAAAATCCCAACAGAAGCACCTTCATAAGCTAATGCAAGTGCAAGATTAACTGCAGTTGCAGATTTTCCGACCCCTCCTTTCCCAGATGCCACGGCTATAATATTTTTGACCCCAGGTATGTGCTGTACCCCTGGTTTCGTTGCTCGCGAAATGATTTTACTGGAGATTGTAACCTCTAT
>Ga0233434_1003838_pt1 | contig 11929 bp, 10 predicted proteins | sample SI_122_August201_4_FD_182738 | JGI IMG/M metagenome (GOLD analysis project Ga0233434, IMG submission 182738) | Seawater microbial communities from Saanich Inlet, British Columbia, Canada - SI_122_August2016_120_MG | ecosystem: Environmental > Aquatic > Marine > Inlet | place: Canada: British... | reverse complement strand
CAGGGAATATAACGAAGAACGGCCTCATGACTCACTTGGTGATTTAACACCCAGAGAGTACTTGATGGCTAACTCAAAGCAGGAAAACTCTAAAAGTAACTGGTCCTAATTTAGGGGGCTTTACACCCCCCCCTCAGCTCCACTTTGATATGAAAAGGCTTAGTCATTTTGACTAGGCCCTTTCTTTTTGAGATTGTATGGTAATTGTATCGTGTGAAATGGCTTATAACGTTTAAGGCAGAAAGTAAAAAATGATTTTAATCGGAGCTAAAATTTTTGGGCTAGATGGTGAAGAATATATTGTCGAGGAATTGATTGGGTTTGGTGGATTTGGTCAAGTTTTCAAGGTTAAAAATCAGGATGGAATGCGATTGGCATTAAAAATTGCTCATGCTTTAGGCATGGCTAGCCTCGATAAAGCGATCAAAGTGTGTGGGTGACGAAATAGAAAGCCGATCCAACCGTTTTATAATATTATTTACTATCTATGATTTTATCAATAGCATGGGCAATATTTAAAATCGTGTTTTGTAAGGATTCCTTTACTTGGCAAAGGTTTTGGCTGTCAATTTCTATATTCGCTTTCCCAATTTGATTGGAGCCCCCTCCAACACTGAAGTCCCTGATAGCAGCCGTTTTAATTTTATCTGCAAACCTTGAACGAATCTCCAAGTATTTTTTGTAATTAACAGGGTCAAGTTTGTTGGTCGCTTTCTTGACCGGAAGATATGGATTTGTTTCAAAATGTAAAAATATATCGAACCTGTTAGTTAATGGAGAGAATTGAGGCTCAATATGTATATTGAAGTGTTTCGAGGGGTCAAAACTTTCATAATCTAACTTCTTGTTAATTGTTTGAATTACATCTGGAGCCCAGCGCGGCTTTATAAATTGTGTCAAATAATATCTTCTTCCAGCCCTACTATTCTTTGAAAATGCCTCAGGTTTTAAGCTTTCGGGAAGGTCCAGCGAGTTAAATAGATTTATAAAATAAAGAAACCCTCCATCCATTCCCTCAGAACTCTTTATTTTATCAAGAACAATGTCTGTAGGCTGAAGCTCACCTTGCTCATAAAACATGCTTAATAGCTCTTTTAGGTGGTCTATTAACAACCTCACTAAAGTATTCTCTTCGCTAGAAAACATCTTTAACTGAGCTAATAATTCCTTGTAAGACACCTTATTAAATATTTTGCTTTTTGGCTCTTGAAATGGGAATAAAGTTAGGAAGCAACAATAAGTCTTCAAATGAATTGGGTTTAATTGAAATCTTTTGACTAGATCATCTCTGCATTTTTCAGAGGCATATTTCTCTGTCTGGTCTGCTCCTTCTTCGGCCTTTAATTTATTCTCTAATATAATGAGAATATCCGAGTTGTTGTCTTTCCAGGTCAGAATTAAATCGGGGACGCCTGACTCAGATGTGGAAATTCGAGTGTGGGCTTTAGATGTGGAATTTGGCTCTAGGGTATTTTTGCTTAAGACCTTTATAAATATCTCTTGGAATCTTTTTGAGTTGTTAAAGCAAAAGGCTAGTAAATTAGTAAATGTATCCTCCCTGCTGTGAACCCCTAATATCTTGAGAAGATTATTTTCAAGCATATTCAATTAGTCACTTTTCAAATTTATTTAACAATTTAAATCCGTTGTCATTTTTGAACAGCTCAAACTTGTCCGCCTTATCGCCGAATTCCGGCTTTGGAAGGTCTAGTCTTACCTTCCCCTCATTTTTCCCGGATTTGTTTGTGAATCCTAATGCTTTTACCCTGGAAGATGGAATTGTCCAGAAGGTATTGTTTTTCTCTGTATAGAAAATAAAATAAAGATTCTTCCTTGGTTTAAAAGTCATAGCCGCAAAGACATTCCATTGTTTAGCATCTTTTGACCTAGCTTTAATTTGAATGTCCAAATATCTTTTGTTATCCAATCTGACCACGCAATCAATTCCTTGATCGTCTACCAAAGTCATGTAGACATCGAAGCCCCGCTTTAAAAGTTCAGCTACGACTGAATATTCCTGACGTTTTCCAAAAGAGGCTGTATTTCGATAACTCAAGTTAACTCCAAACCTTTCTCATCCACTATTGCCCGCAATTCTTTCCCGGCTTTGAAGAAGGGTACTTTCTTGGCAGGAACTTCAACCTTTTCCCCGGATTTAGGATTGCGACCGATTCTAGGGTTTCTCTCACGAACACGAAAACTTCCAAAGCCACGCAGTTCCACTTTTCCCCCTTCTGCCAACGAATCAGTGATGCTTTGAAATACTGTGTTGACGATAATTTCTGTTAGCTTTTGAGTAAGACCGGTTTGGCTTGCCACCTTTTCTACTAATTCAGCTTTTTTCATCTGACGTTCCTTTTTTAATGCTTGCTAAATTGAGCAATTGTTCCGTGCCCTCCATCAAGGTAGCCGGAACTTATAATGCTAGCAGTCCAAATCCAAACTTCAAAAAAGACACTATTTCTTCAACTACAGTATTTGCCGATTCCTCTGAAATATCTTTTATGAATATTTCAATAAACTTATTAAAAAACGCCTTCTTTGTTTTCTCACCTTTTATTTCTTTGTCGGCTCCTTTTGGTAGTCTGGCTTTAAGTTTTTTTAGGCTAATCGTGTCACCGACCAATAAACTGAAAACATCGGCCAAAACTTTCGCGGGTATTTTTACTATATTTTTATTGAAGGACGAATCGGGGAAACCACGGACCTGATTTGTCCAGTCTTCAAAATATTCTCGAAGCAATGGGTCTCTTATATCAAAGACAACTTTATCTCCCTCAATCTGGATCCTACGTTTTTCTATTAAGCTAACAAATTTTTCTTTAGCATCTTTTTCACTGTACTGAGTGTATCGAAGTTGAACTTCGTGGTGTAGGTTGCGTACCCTCGTCTCAGAAATTTTAAATTTTCTACTTAATTGATAATAATCAGGTTCGTCCTCAAAACATCCATCCTTTAGCAAAAGATGCATCACCAAAATATCAATATCTCTTTTGGTCATAGAGCCAAGACCGTTCCTTAAAAACTCCTTGAGAAATCCAGTTGTAAAACCCTGGTTATCTTTTAATCGAATTTCTATGTTTTGAACCATGCTTCCAGAGTCTCCTTTCATGCTGAATTTCTACTTGCTATTTTGGGATTTCTTTAACGTTTTTTTTATATCATCATTTCGGGATATATTGACATTCGCTTTTCGGCGTAACTCAGCGAGCAGTTTTTTGATTTCTTGCTGCTCCTCTGCTGACTTCTTCGACTGTCCGACCACAGACTTCTCCAGTTCCACAGAATGAATAGCAAGCTCTGAGGTAAGCTCGATGAGTTTGTTAAATTTTTCATCCGCTAACCTGCTGAACTCCCCGGAATGCTCCAAGTCCTTCTTAATTGAATCCAGCAAGGATTTGTTGGCCACTCCCTGCTTCAGGTTCGCTTCAAGAATTTCAATCAGCTTCTGGTTCAGCTCTTGATTTTTATCAGCGAAGGTTTCCATATCCTTTGCCAGTCCCTCTTTCAGGCCTCCCATGTCCTTTTGAATAGCAGGGATTAATTCTGATTTGAATATATAATTTGTATCTTCAAGCCTTTTATTTTGCGCATTTATCTGATTTATGACTTCTCCAATTGAACTTTGGGGTATAGCTTGCTTAATTTCATTAATTTGCCGCTGTACCTCCTCAAGGTGACTGCCAAGGATTCCGCTTTCAGATGTTTCTATGGCAATTAATCGAGAATTAATTTTTTTGAGCTCATTAAATATCTTATTCAAGTTTTCATCATCAGCACCAAAAAGCTGGGCACTTGCCTTGGTATTATTCATAAACAGAATTGAGCAAAATATAACTGCGGAAACAAAGAAAACCTTTTTATTCATTATCATGTTCCTCAGAATTGTTATATACCCTTAAGGTTTATCTAATTTACGTATTCCATGTTTTGAGCCCAGCGAACCCAAATGATCCATAATGCCGGAATAATTATCCGAGCTTTTTAACGACTGTTTCTGAGTTTTTTGCTCTTCCATTTTCAATTGAGGTTCAGGTTCGGAATTAGGCGGAACATATTTAAAGTTTATATTAATATGGAGGTTAGACTTATTTAGCTCCTTAGGAAATTTAGGAAAGGGCGCCGAGTCCACAACCGCCCTTAGAGCCAGGTCATCCAGGTTTTCCACACCTGAGCTTGTTTTCACAAACGGTTTATCAATATTTCCCTGGGGGAAAATAAAAAAGGAAACGGTAACTTTTTCTTCCCTGGGGCTTAACGATTCAGCTGTTTGCCAATTTTTATAGATTTTTTTCTGGATCATACTCACATATGTGGTTTGGGCCGCCTTGGGTAAGGGGAGCAACTTATTTTTAAAACTAGAGGAATCGAGTCTAGCTGTTGAAGTTTCTACCTTTACCGGTTCTGATTCGACCGAAAAAGAATCAAACTTCTCGATAATGGAATCGTAGGATTCACTGCTGTTCTGCTTTTTTTCCGTTGGTTCTTCTGTTTCTATGTCGGGAACAAGCCCGGGCGAAGCATCCAGTTTGGCCAACTGTTCTAACTCCTTTAATAAATCTAGTTCGGGTGAGGAAGTTTTCTTGTTCCATTTAACAACACCTTCCCAGATGTATCCGGCCTGGTTTTTATATTTGACCACCAGCCAGTTCCTATTATTAAACTCGATATTGGTTCTCCTCACGAAACTAACCTCTTCACCCTTATGTATCCTGGCGATGGTTGGAAAAACTGTCCCTGGTCCTTTTTTCAAAGTCACCCCTTCCACCATTACTATCAAGCGTTTTCCCTGCAGCAATTCAGTCAGAGGAACAGGTATCTGAGTTTCTACTGGGCCATTAACCAACTTTGAATATTTTTTACTTATCCAACCTATTTGACCTCGACCATATTCTATTTGATAGTATTCTTCTGTTTCATTAAGCACTGAATGAACCGAACCCTTTGGCGCTTGAGCTACAACACGGGAGCCTACATGAGGGTCTGCCCAGATCCGTAACGGTGTGGCGATGGTCATCACCCGGACTCGTTTGCCGGTTTCTCCTAAAGAATTTTCTTCGAAGGACGTATCCGATCCTGGGTTTTGGTCCTGACGCCAGCTTTGTTTGACCCAGCTTTCACGGATGTATCTGACTACATCCCAGATTTCTTTGTCCTTCAAGGTTCTGGAGTGAGCCACCATAGCCGTTCCTCTGGACCCATTTTTAATCACCCAATACATCTGGCCGGGGGATATATATTTCATGGTATCCATGGAGGTAAAATCGCTAGGAGGGGGTTTAAGAGCCCTGCCTAATTTCCCACCGCCATCGCCATATTTTCCATGGCACATTTTACAGGCCATGGGTTTGGCAGTTTGGTTGTAAATTCTTTTGCCGTTTGAAAAATCAGCACTAGATGTATGGTCCATAGCAAAAATATTAGGTGGAGCCAATTTGTTTTTCCTCTGCCGGGCGTAACTAGAATTGGAAGAACTACCTGAAGAGAAACCCTGTTCTAGAATAGGTTCTTCACTGAAGAAACCGGAATTTCCAGATCCGCCTGAACCGGCAAAGTCCTTCAATGGACTGCGTGGCTGTTGCAGACGCGCCAATCGATCCTGCTCTTTTTCCAGACGTCTGCGTTCCTCTTTCAATTTCCGCTTCTCTTGCTGCATGCGTTGTAAAGCTGCTATCCGTTTTCTCTTTTCCTCTAAGTTTAAGCGGTCCTGCTCCAGTTTTTCCCGTTCCCGAATGATCGAATCAACGGATTGTTCAATATGCTCTCTATTCAATAATGAAAATACAAAATCGCCTTTATCCAGCTTTGGATTGCGAATCTTTCCATACTGTGGATGCTGGCTTCCCTTGGAATAATTGATTACAGTTTTATTGAGATATTCTCCTAGTTCCACGCCGGTCAAGTAACCATCTCCATCGAGGTCACCCTCGCCATTTAATGCTCTTATAAGTTGGTCGTTGAATATGCTTTCATCGGGAACTGTCTCATTCGCACTTCCAGCGGTGATGAATTGTCTAACTGGCTCACTAGTCTTAAAACTTATATTTTCTGGGATAGCTCGGCTTAAGGAAAAAATCGAACCGGAGAAACAACTGTCAAAAAGGAATAAGGCATGTTTGGACTGGACCTGCTTGGAGTAGACTTCAATTGATTCCATGTTAATACTGGTAGCCAGAAATCCAGACTTGTCCATGTTGGGGTTCGGTGCATCAGCAGGCACGAAATACCCCATCTCTTCCCCGTATGAAGCTTTCATAGTATGGCCGTGTCCAGCGAAATAAAAAATCAGCCTGTTATCTAAATCCTGCCCATACAGGTTGATAAAGTTTTCGATGGCGTCCCTCAGTTCAACTCGAGTGGGGTTAATGACTACAACCGCATTAAAGCCTTTTTGTTCAAGAGCATTCTTAACTTCATGTAAGTCCTCTCGAACTCCAGGGAGATTTGCCCAGCCTCCCGTGTATTCACTTACTCCAACCAGCAGGGCATGGCTTTCCTGATATAGAAGAACCTGGTTTCCTGAGCTGTCCTTGATGGAAACGGGCACTATGCCCCGTTGAGTGGCAGCTGATAGAACCACAGGAATAGAAACCAGCAAAAATGAAAGAATAAATATGAATGTGCGGTGTTTGATCATAGCCCTATTTTATTCCTACTGAAGGCACATCACCATCAATGCCTGGTTCTGCGCAATCTCTGCAAGCTGTTCGGTAGACTTCTCATCCGTTTGTTCAGCCTTCTTTGATGGTAGTCCACTGGATATCAGAAATTGTCTAACCGTAGAAGCCTTGATTCCAAAATTAACATTCTCAGGAAGTGAGCCTATAGCTTTCGCCACCTTCAGCTTATCCAGTTGGGAGATAACAACACCGACGATGTTTCCACCACTGTCATAGATTGGCCCACCACTGTTGCCTGGCTGTACTGCGGCATCTAGTTGAAACTGCCCTGAGTCATCGCCTGCCCCACGTGTAGCACTTACAATGCCTGCTGTAACTTTTATGGTGTTGCTGAAAACATCACCAAACGGGTAACCCGCAACCAGAACCTTCTCACCAAGCCTCACATCATCTGACCGCAACAATCCTTTGGATGCCAGAGGGACAACGACAATACTAAGCTTCTGAATAAGAGATTTGCTGCCAGCAGAGGCCATCTCCAGAGAAGATAGCTTCAACAAAGCCAAGTCATTGCTGCTGTCTGTATTTATGACTTCTGCCGACACTTGTTTATTCGCATTGTCTCCCACAGTTACCCTATTACAGCCATTCACTACATGTGCGTTGGTAATTACGTGGCCCATTTTGGATACAAAGAAGCCTGATCCAGTTCCTGATTGAGGTGATTGTTCTTCGTGGGGTTGCTGCTTTCTTTTCTCTTCAGCTAAGCGACGGTCTTCCTGTTTTTTATGTTCTTCTTCAGGGAATGATTGCTTTGGAGGCATCCACTTTTCCCCCACCCTAAAAACATCAGGGTCTTCCGGTTTTTCGATATAAGAAAGGGTGAGTGCAATATTTTCGCCGGCTTTTTTATCATCGTCCGACTTCGGGTTGCTCAATAACAGCCTTGCCGCCCTGCCTTTTCTGTCTTTGCCCTGGAAGACGAGGATAACTTCATCGTCCAATTGAGCATTGATAGCAAACCCTGCCTTCTGATATTTTTTCAGCGCAAAATGATTGCGCAACTGATTTGCGGTGTCCACTACAGCTTCCGCATTCGGGTTTTTCGTTACCGGTTTTCCCCAAATGACATTGATATGAATCAGGCGCTTGGACTTATAACCCAAGATATAAAAAACCTTCGCGGTTCCGCTGCCGGGTAAAAGTCTTGAAACCTGGATTCCCAGCGTGACGGTTTTTTCATTGGGATGAATTTTTCGGGATATCTGGTTTTTCCCAATCCCAAAATCATTCTTAATGGCTTTATATACCTCTTCTTCATTCATACCAAACTGAGCAGAATAATACCCATTGATTGAAGCCCATTCTTGGGAGGCACCACTGTTGCTCACCCCTGTAGCACACCCAAAAGAAAATATGACTATTGAAAGTACAAGTCCTGAAATTTTAATCTTCATAATAACTCTCACATGTTTATCCATTTACTATTTCGCTTCTATAAGAACGATGTTTTTAGATGCCTGTTCAATAAAGTTAGGGAGCGAGTTTTCGGGTTCATTAGGTACTACAACAATTCCCGTGTTTGAAAGCATCAATTCTGGAATCGTTGACAAGAGATTTTTGACAAACGACGCCTTGATCGCATAGTTAACGTTTTGAGGGATTGCGCCCATGGCATCAATCGCAAGAAGAGACAATGAGGATGTTGTAATGCCGATCACTTCTCCTCGCTCATTAAACAACGGTCCTCCGCTGTTTCCAGGCTGAACAGGTACGCTGACCTGGAAAAATGCGGGGTCATCCTTCAACCCCGTCATCGAATTGATTACCCCCTCAGAATACTTGGGTTTTTCACCCATGATCTTAGAGGCCGGATAACCTATGGTAAAAATCTTCTCTCCCATCCTTGCCTGTGATGAGTCACCCAGCTTAATCGGTACAGCAGACAAGGGAGGAGCCTTTGCCAATTTTAGGACAGCAATATCATTCTTCGCATCTTTCGCGACAATCATGGCCTCAACTGTTTGACCATTCGTGAATTTTGCGAGTATTAAGCTTGCCCCTTTGACAACGTGATAGTTGGTAATGACATAGTCCTTGGAACTGAAAAGAAAGCCTGTTCCACCGGATACTGCTTGCTGTATTTTTGATGGCTCCTTGGAGGCAACCGCAACTTCAGCGCCCTCAAAATCTTCTGGTTTGAATTTATATCTTTCAAAATATTCTCTTAAATTTCTTTTACAATCGGCTATGCCTTTAAGGTCTTGTTTTACAAGGAACAATTTTTTAGCCTCCATAACACTAATGATGGCATTGGAGCCTTCGTTATTAAAATCGTACAATGTCCCCAACGTGTACAGAAAAGATGGGTTATTAGGGTCGAGTTCGGAAGCTTTTTTATATTGGTAGATTGCTTTATCGAGTTCACTTTTTGCTTTTTTGGTCTGCCTGCTATTTACATATTTCGCGGAAAACTCGAAGTAAAGAGTTCCTAAACCAACGTAGGCTAGAGGGTCCTTTGGATTGATAATAATAGCTTTCTCGTACTCAGAAATTGCCTTTTCAGTTTGGCCATTATTTTTATAAGCCGAACCGAGGTTAACGTGAGCCATATAATTGCCTGGGTCCGAGAGTATTTTCTGCTTATAGAGTTGTATTTCTAATTGCTCCTTCCCCGGCAACTTTTGTTCCAGAGCATTCAAATCATTACGGACGGAAATAAGGTTGGGATTAATCCTTAATGCTTCTTTGTATGCCGCAATAGCTTTATTGTTACGGCCCATAAATTCGTAGGCAAATCCTATACTTCTGAGCGCCTTAACATGATCCGGATTGATTCGGATCGCCTCCTTGTAAGAAGCAATAGCCTCTTGATACTTTGACAGTTTCTCGTAGACCATTCCAAGGAAGTAGTGTGTATCGGAATGATTCGGTCTGATTCTTATAGCTTCCTTGATTGAAGCAATAGCATCCCGATACTGGTCCGCCTTTGTGTAGGCATGTCCAAGGACCATGTGAATATCGGCGTTATTCGGATTGAGTCTTACCGCTTCCTTGAATGAAACGATGGCTTCATCAATACGACCCCGTTTTTCGTAAAGGTCTCCAAGAATCAAGTGTACACCGGCATTGTCCGGATAAAGGCGAACTTGTTCCTGGGCGTGATGGAGTTTTTTTTTCGATGGGCTTAAGGGTGGAGTGGAAGTCACCTGCCGTTTCTGAGACTGTTGAAGATCATTCAAATAGACACTAGCCCATAAGTGATTGGGTTTTATTCTTAAGACCTCTTTATATTCCGCAATGGCTTCATTATTACGGCCCAGTTTTTCATAAGTTTCTCCAATGTAATAGTGTACATCGGCATCATCCGGATTGATCCGAATGGCTTCCTTGTAGGAGGCAATGGCTTCCTGGTACCGGCCTAAATTATTATAGCTAAACCCAAGGTTGCTGTGTGTAAGGGCATTATCTGATTCGAGTCGTATCGCTTCTTTTAAAGGGGCGATGGCTTCCTGGTATCTGTGTAATGAGTTGTAGGTAAATCCAAGCCTATGGTGTGCAAAAGCATCATTCGGGTTCTGACGAACCTTTTCCTGAGCGTCTTCAAGTTCTCCCGCTTTGGGAGAAACTGTCTTTTGCTCCAGTCTTTTTAAATGATTACGGGCGAGAATATAGTCAGGGTCGATTCTTAATGCCTCTTTGTATTCTGCTATTGCCTCCTGATACCGGCCCTGTTCTTCATATTCAACTCCAAGACCATAGTGCGATAAGGAGTCACTAATTCTATCAATATCTCCCGCCCAAGAAGTAATTGAAGAAATTCCAATAATCATCAACAATAAAATAATTGAAACAAGTTTCTTCATAGCAGCCTACTTCCTTAATTCACCTTGATCTTGATAATTTCAGAACTCTCCATCTGCTCACGATCTTTTATGCGGATTTCAAACTCATGTTCTCCCTCGGGAAACTTGATCCCGTTGGCATCGATGCGGGTTTCCTTGATATAAGGACGTATCCGGTCCGTGATGTCGATGCCGAACATTTTCAAATAAATGATCCGAAGCGACTCCATATTCACAGGCTCGCCAATCGGGTTCTTGTCAAAACTGATGAGAATGTCGATCAAATCATCATAGAACTGGTCCTCGTCTGGCTTCTCAACTTTTATGATTGGTCCCGCCATGAACTGCTTTTTTACCTTAAAGGGTTGATTTTCAGATTCTGGCAGACCTTTCATTCCTGTTACAGGAGATTTCATGGCAGGAAGTGCGGCTTCCTCTTTGGTAATCCATGAAATAGTTTTTTTCTCCTCGGCTCCGCTTTGACCGACAATGTTCAAAACTAGAATAACGGCTATTAAAATTACAGAAATTTTTGGTTTCATGATTTTCCACTCTTTTCTTTTCCCACGCAATGATTACGGACCAACTCTTCTATGGCCCAGTGGTGTTGTGCAGGCACATTTTTGTTTCGTTTCAACACTGCCTTGACAGCCTCTGCCTCTGTTTCAAATTCTTCCGCTGTATTAATCAGATTTTTCCAGTACTCGTTGACCATCTGTTCAACACTTACATGATGCGAAGGGATTTCCGCGATTTCCTTTACGGCTTTGTCCCTGTCCATTCCATGCTGGACCAACATGTCAAAACAAATTCCCTTGAACCGCGCCGTCACAGTATTGCGATGCATCTTTAACTGGGTGGCTGTCTGGTTGATCTCAAAATTGTTTTCTCTCAAAGCATTCAAAAGCAGTTCATCCCCGTCTCCTCTACTGACATTCAATGAAGGTCTTTTGATTTCCTCCTTTTGTTTAGAGGGGTCCATGCCTAGGTCCTTCTCCTGGATCAATTCTCCAGTGGCGAAAGTTATGCCCCGCTGGATGATATTTTCCAGTTCGCGAATGTTGCCTGGCCAGTCATGATTCAATATCACTTGCATAGCCTTATCTGAAATTCCCTGGATTTCTTTTCCATATTCGGTCCGGTATTTTTTGATCAGGTGGTCCACAAGAATTTCAATATCCTCCCTCCTGTCTTTCAATCGCGGCAGTTTCAGGGTAACCGTGTTTAATCTGTAAAACAGGTCCTGCCTGAACTCCCCTTCTTCCATCTCTTTTTGCAGGTCTTTGTTAGTCGCGGCCACAATCCTGATATTGACCTTAAAAGCTTTACCTCCTACTGGCTGGACCTCCTTCTCCTGCAATACCCTCAGGAGCTTGACCTGCAGGTCCTGCCTTATTTCACCCACTTCGTCCAGGAATATGGTTCCTTCGTTGGCCTGGGCAAACTTCCCCTTCTTGTCCGTTA
>Ga0233434_1003836_pt1 | contig 11931 bp, 8 predicted proteins | sample SI_122_August201_4_FD_182738 | JGI IMG/M metagenome (GOLD analysis project Ga0233434, IMG submission 182738) | Seawater microbial communities from Saanich Inlet, British Columbia, Canada - SI_122_August2016_120_MG | ecosystem: Environmental > Aquatic > Marine > Inlet | place: Canada: British... | reverse complement strand
GGGGCCATTTAAACGCAGAAGCGTGGGAAAATAAAACTGTAATTCTCCTGCGTACTCTGCGTTTTTGGCGTTTTCCAGAAAACTATCTTTATTTATTTTGTATAAATTAGCCGCTCTCAACGTAATAAAGTATCAGGTAATATTAATCTTGCTATAAAAAGTGGAAATATTTATATGAGTAAGCGTGACTACTATGATGTATTAGGTGTTAGCCGTAACGCCGGGGATGATGAAATTAAAAAAGTCTATCGTAAGCTTGCGATGGAACATCATCCGGACCGTAACCCAGACAACCCTAAATCAGAAGAACGCTTTAAAGAGGCTAAAGAAGCATACGAAATACTCTCGGATCCAAATAAACGGTCAGCCTATGACCAACAAGGACATGCTGGAGTAGATCCAAGTATGGGGGGAGGTAACCCTCATGGTTTCTCTTCGGATACTTTTGGTGACGTTTTTGGTGATATTTTTGGTGGCCAAGGCACACAATCCAACTCCTATCGTGGCGCAGATTTACGCTACAACATGGAAATTACACTGGAGCAAGCAGCTCGTGGTACCGAAACGAAAATACGGGTTCCTACAATGGCATCCTGTGATGCTTGCCATGGTAGCGGAGCAAAACAAGGCACCTCTCCTTCTACCTGTCCTACCTGTAACGGTCATGGCCAGGTAAGAATGCAACAAGGATTTTTTTCAATCCAGCAAACCTGCCCAAAATGTCATGGTAGTGGAAAATTTATATCAAACCCTTGTGGAAAATGTTTTGGCGAAGGGCGAATCAAACAACACAAAACTCTATCCGTAAAAATTCCTGCTGGTGTAGACGATGGAGATCGTATCCGCTTAAGTGGAGAGGGTGAAGCTGGAATTAAGGGTAGCCCATCAGGGGACCTATATGTTGTAGTTAATCTCTTAGCACATTCTGTTTTTCAACGTGATAATAATGATTTACATTGTGAAATGCCAATTAGCTTCACTACAGCTGCATTAGGAGGAGAACTACAAGTCCCTACAATTGATGGCTATGCAAAAATTAAAATTCCGGCTGAAACTCAAAGTGGAAAAATTTTTCGTTTGCGTGGAAAAGGAATTAAAGGTATTCGCAGCCACACACATGGTGACTTAATGTGCCATTTAATGGTGGAAACCCCAGTTAAATTAGCAGCACGCCAGAAAGAGCTACTTCATGAGCTCGAAGCATTAAATCAGAAAGACAGTTCTCGCCATAGTCCCCGCACAAGGTCTTGGGTAAATAAGGTTCGTGAATTTTTCACTGAATAAGAAACTTCCCGCTTATACCTACCATTAATTTCACCAGACCTTACCAGTTTCCATGTATTAATTTTTCTGCCCAGAACAGACCAGAAACAGTTTTACTATCTGTGATCCTGCCTGTCCTAACCCACTCGATCGCCTCAGTAAAAGGTAATGTAAATATTTCTATATTCTCTCCATCATCAGGACAGGTACCGCGGAGATCAAGGCCCTCAGCTAGGAAATACATTTGCTTCTCATTGGAATAACCAATACATGGATACAGCGTAGTTATGTAACGCCATTCTGCTGCTATATAGCCAGTTTCTTCTAACAGTTCACGTTTTGCACTTGCTAACGGATCCTCATTATTATCTATTTTTCCAGCAGGTAATTCATAGAAATTCTGGTGCAAAGGATAACGATGTTGACGCTCTAGCACCAAATCACCATTAGCAAGAAGTGGAATAATTACAACACCTCCAGGGTGGGTAACATATTCTCGGACAGATAGTGTGCCGTCGGGCATTACTACTTTGTCTTGATGCATATGAAGAAAATCTCCTTCGTACACACATTGATTACTAAACATGTTTTCAGTCAGACTGCGAGGATTCTTAGCCATAAAATTCTATTATTAATTGGGATAATTCTTTATTTTAACAAGTATTAATTACATGCTATATTTAATAGAAAAGTTCATAGAAAAATAATTAATCTATATATTACGTGTATATAACTTCTAAATAACGACTCACAAAACTTATCACAAGACCTAATTTCTATTTTTATGTATATTAAAAACCGGAATATAAGTGCTAACGTTAATTAAAATTAAATTGCACTCCTCCCCTTTCCAATATAGCTAATCACAATTAAAATATGATGTAATAAAATTTTACATTCTTCCCTAAGGAAAACAGTATGTCCTCAACTAACAAAGTATTTATCAGCTTCGCCCTTAGAGATACTGACCTTCGTGACACCCTCATAGAACAGGTGAATAATGAAAATACACCTTATAAACTAGAGTATTTGGCCACAAAGGCTTCCTGGGATCCGTCCTGGAAAGAAGAATGTCGATCAAAGGTCGCAGATTGTGACGGTGTAATTGCCCTAGTTACAAATCAAATTATAAGAGCTGATGGCCAACAGTGGGAGATAGAATGTGCCTATAAGGAAAGAGTGCCAGTTCTTTTACTAGAAGGAAAATCTGAGAAACTAGGTAAGGGATTCCCAGCTATTCTTGATGATAAGGATTTTCTAGACTGGACCTTACCAAACATCATGGCATTTCTAAACAGACTACAAAAATAATCTAAATAATTCGGTTACCTATAGACCAATAGTTAGTAATAATTATCTTGACTAGCCGGTATGGCGTAAAATTCCCGCCTAACATATATTTTAATAATCAATAAATTACAATTTATTTTTATTGAATATTAAATCTATCGCCATTACACACAACTACCCTCCATATATAGTTCTATATAATTCTATGTAGTTCTTATGTGATCTATTAGCTCACTTGCTAGAGTGTGCTAAGTATTAATGTAGAGTAAGCTTGTGCATTCTATCGAGAGCTATACTAAAAATATTGGAATTAATAAGTGAAAAAGATTTCTCTTAATTCTCAAATTCTTATCGGCTCGCTTTCCGGCATTCTTTTAGGTGCTGTACTTTCGACGTTGGATAAAGAATCTGCAACATCACAAATTAGCCTATATATTGCCGAATTACTTGGGATGTTATTCGTCGATTTATTAAAGATGGTTATGATTCCATTAGTTTTCACTTCTATTGCGGTGGGGGTAGCTAACTTACGTGCACACAATAAAATACATCGTGTATGGAAGACAACATTAGGGTATTTCTTCTTTACTGCTATCGTAGCAATTACCTTAGGACTAATAGCTGCCAATCTACTTAAACCTGGAAAAGGGCTACAGTTACCTATGTTCCAGGATGCCATGGAAAATTTTCAGGCACATGAAATGACCCTGCCTGAATTTTTTACTCAATTTTTACACTCATTGTTTCAGAATCCTGTTGCAGCTATGGCCGAGGCCAACATAATTGCTGTCGTGATTTTTGCATTACTAATGGGCATTGCTTTAGTGATAGGAGGCGAAAGATTTCAGAATATCCGTATATTCCTACAAGAATTATTAGAATTAGTTCTGATGTTAGTCGGTTGGATTATGAAACTGGCACCACTCTGCATCATGGCACTATTGATAAAGCTGGTGGTGACACAAGATTTCTCTTTGCTAATGATTCTAATAAAATTCATTAGTCTAGTAATAGGCACGATCTTATTACATGCTCTTATAGTACTGCCTATGATTCTTTACCTAGTCACTGGCATGACCCCAATTAAATTCTGGCGTGGTGCACGCGAGGCGCTTATAACAGCTTTTGCTACTAGTTCAAGCTCAGCAACCTTACCAATCACTCTACAGTGTGCTGAACAGAATCTTCATGTAAAACGTAATATTGCTGGTTTTGTTCTCCCTCTTGGGGCCACAGTGAACATGGATGGAACGGCGTTATATGAAGCTGCTGCTGCATTATTCATTGCAAATCTGGTGGGAGTTGACCTTAATCTCATGCAGCAAATGATCGTGTTCTTCACGGCCATGCTTGCAGCTATGGGCGCACCTGGGATCCCAAGTGCAGGAATGGTAACTATGCTTTTAGTCTTACAGTCTGTAGGCCTACCAGTTGAAGCTATTGCTATTCTTCTTCCCATCGACCGGCTACTTGATGCCTTCCGTACCTCAGTCAATGTTGAAGGAGATATGATAGGTAGCCTAGTGGTGCAAAAAGTAGTTGAGAGTGATGCCAATCAGAATTAGCATTTAGGAGGCATCATTTTTACTAACCATACCATCCCACCCACTAATCTAACCAACTGATTCTCCTCATATTATTTAATAGACTTACGAATATGCGACATATTGTCGCGCGACTATATGTCACTTCTTTATTTCTGACTATTTGTATATATTCCTACCTCAGCTTATATGGCTAATAAAGGTAATTAATATGAATAGGACTCTTAATTTTGCGCTCATATTTGTGCTGGGCATGTATCTGTCACCGCATGTGATTGCGAAGTCCACCACAAAAAATGAGAGTGGCCACCACCACTCTAAATCAAAAAAGCACAAACGAACATTTGCAGTTGGTGTTACCTATGATGCGAATGGAGTTTTATGGCTGGCAAAAATAAAAGACAAGAAACTTTTGGTTTCTAATTCCAAGGATAACGGGGAGACCTTTTCCACTCCTGTAGTAGTCACGCCTGAAGCTGAAAATATTTATGCTGATGGTGAAAATCGCCCTAAACTTGCTGTTGCACAGGATGGCACGGTACTTCTTACTTGGTCTAAAAAACAATCTAAAAAATATTCTGGAGATATTAGGTTCTCTCGTTCCACAGATTCTGGAAAGACATTCTCCTTACCTATTACCCTAAATGATGATGGTCTAATCACAGGCCACCGTTTTGATTCATTGACAATTAATGAGAAGGGAAGAGTAATAATTTCCTGGCTAGATGCTCGGGATCGCGATGCCGCAAGAAATAAAAATGAAAAATTTACCGGGATTTCAATCTATACCGCCCAATCAAATGATAATGGTGCAAGCTTTGATATCAATCAAAAATTTCACGAACATGTTTGCGAGTGCTGCAGAATGCCTACGGTCTGGACAACAGATGGGCCGGTAGTTTTCTGGCGTAATATATTTGGTGAGAATACACGAGACTTTGCTATTTCTAACTTGGACAAGGGTGGGGTACGCCGAGTTACAGATGATGAATGGCAGGTTGATGGATGCCCCCACCATGGGGGAGATATTGCACTTGGCGCAGAAGAACGATTACATTTAGTCTGGTTTACACTGGGCAAGACTCGCCAAGGACTGTTTTACAAACATATTCAGGGCAAACAGGAATCTTCTCCAATATCCATTGGAGATTCTATGGCCCAAGCCAGCCATCCATCGATAGCGGCATCAGGTAAAAAAGTTCTTGTCACATGGCGGGAATTCGATGGGCATAATATTACAGCAAACAGTATGTTCTCTAATGATGGTGGCATTACATGGAGTAATCAGCAAAAACTTGCTGATTCAAATGGTTCTGCAGATTACCCAGTTCCCCTTATCAATAATGAGCAACAGATGCAGGTTGTATGGAATACCGAAACTGAAGGTTTGCGTATTCTAGCAGTGAATAATGACCACAGCCTCCAAGCAACAGTATTACGTTGGTATTCGAACTTAAAGAATAAATTAAATAATTAGACTCTCATAATTTCTCTGCTTTCTTTTTTAAAAGAATATTCAGCAGATAGATTTTTCTAGCCCGCAAATTGATTTCTTCTAGCCAGCTAATTTACATCAACATACCCAAATTTTTACAAAATTTATTTAACAAATTAACAATAGGACTACTTACGATTATGCAATTTTTAATATTTTCTTTACTCCTTTCCTTGGCATCATATTCTTGGGCAAATGAGAGCATAGACCAAGCTGAAAAATCTAATTCAGGAGATAATTTTCTTACTCGATTGTTCCAACTAAATAAAAAACCCACTGGGAAAAATATAAACCAAGATAAATCTTCTCATTTATCAACCAATATATTAAAGAAAGAAGCCCCAGCTCCCTTAATGATTGCTGATGCAGGAGAGACTGGTCTGACTATAGAAGGAAAGAATAAAGGAATTTCATCTAAAAAACCGACTAAAAATAATAAAAAATCAGTATCAAATAAGAAGATTGCAACTGTATTTGACGAAATGGTTGTTACTGATTCATTTGAGGCGGACTCACACTACACTTCACCCTCTACTCGCTTAACACGTAAGGAAATCGAGCTCCAGAATGCACAAACAACTGAAGAAGTCCTGAAATTTCAACCTAGCTTACAAATCCGTCAACGTTACGTCGGTGACCCAAACGGGGTACTAGGCATACGAGGTGCTGACATGTTTTCTACAGCCCGTAACATGGTTTATGCCGATGGGCTTCCAATACATAACCATCTACAGGGAACATGGAATGGAGCCCCGCGCTGGTCACTAGTTGGGCCAAATGAGATTGATAAAGTGGATGTGGTGTATGGTCCTTTCTCAGCAGAATACAGTAGTAATTCTATCGGGGGCGTGGTAAATCTCAAAACTCGCATGCCTCGTAAGCGAGAAATGTATGTTGAGAGTAGCTTATTTGTTCAGCCCTACAAAAAATATGGCTCCAAATCAACACTTATAGGAAATCGCCAATATGTCTCCGCCGGTGACCGCTTCTTTGACAAGATTTCAGTATTTGCGGCATATAATCGGTTAGAGGCAGAGGGGCAACCTCAGTCATATTATATGGATGTTGATGGTCGTACTTCAGGAAATGGAAAAGAAACGGTTACTGGTGGAATTCATGAAGTTAGTGCACGTGGAGCAGATAGTGTAGTCTTCGGCGATTCAGGTGTTGAAAAAGTTACAACTGATTTAATGAAATTTAAGCTTGGCTATGATATCAACTCTAGTCTCAAGGCAATTTTTACGGCCGCCTATGAAAATCGTGTAAGAAGTGCAAGAAACCCAAAAAACTATCTCCGGGGTGCTGATGGGCAAAAAGTTTGGAGTGGGAACTATGTTACACCATCCGGACAAGGTTTCAGTATCAAAAATAATTGGGGGAAAAGTAAATATGGGATCAGTGAAGACGTACGCCAGACACTACAGCTGGGATTAAACCTTAATGGAGCCCTAACCGACGATATAACTACCGCGTTGATAGGCCATAACTGGTTTATTGACACAACAACTAGTCACTTTAATGTGCTAAAGGATACTAGAGCCAAATCTAATAGAAACCCATACGACCCGGCTTCCGATGGAAGAGGTACGATTGATGATTATAAAAGATTTTCTTGGTTTAATCATGACCTTAAGCTAAGCAATCAGAAGCTTTTTGGTTCTGAAAAATTAGGCTTTACTGGTGGGTATCACTTTGATGAGTATAAATTAAAATATAGGCAATACGCCTTATCGGATTACGCTAATATGACTCGTGGTGCAATGGATACCTCCAAAAATAATAAAGGACAAACAACCACTCATGCATTTTTTGCTCAGGGTGCTTACCGTTTTTTACCTGGATGGGATCTAACAGCAGGCATACGTCAAGAATTCTGGTCAGCGACAAATGGGATAGTGAAAAGCACCGCTGTACCTGACCGTCACTTGAGTCCTACTACTCCAAAATTCTCGATAGGTTGGCAACCTAACAAATGGAAGTTCCGTTATTCATGGGCACGCACTCATCGATTTCCCGTGATCTCGGAGCTTTATCAGACATTAAGTACAGGCACAATGATTACTACATCCAATGCGGCACTTAAGGCTGAAAATGGGATGCACCATAATTTTATGATTGAGTATGGGATTCCCAAGGGATATTTACGCGTTAATGTATTCCGTGATGATATTAAAGACGCCATTAATAGAGTACGAACACTTGCCAATGGGTTTACGTCAAATACAACCCAAAATATTGGAACAACTAGTACGACAGGGGTAGAATTTATTTATAATCAGAAGAGAATATTAAGATCAAAATTTGATTTTATGCTTAACTTCACGTGGATGGATGCAAAGATAGAAAACGGTCCAATGGTTAATGATAAAACTTTAGGAGACTTCAGCCTTACAGGCAAGAGAATTATTCGTCTCCCCCACTACAGGTTTAACTTTTTCTCAACTTATCACATTACCCAGGCTTGGGATTTCAATGTTGGAGGACGTTTCACATCTGATTCCTTTAATGATCTTGATAATGGGGATAAAGGAAAACAACATGTATTTGGTGCCCAGAGTGACTTCTTTTTCCTAGATCTAAAAACAAATTATCGATACAAATTTAAGAATGGGATAAAAAGTAGGATATCAGCTGGTATTACTAACGTTAATAACATGCAGGCTTATGTATACCATCCCTACCCACAGCGTACATTCCTAGTTGAAGCTGCCTTTGCCTTTTAATATGCATTACCACAAATTCTATGGAAAGATAGGATATCCAATTTAAATTTAAAACTATTATCCGATATTGAATATTTATAGAATTTAGCAAGCTTGAATATATATCCTCTATTATAGGAAGCAGAGGATATATTCCCATAATGAATGTTAGAATGCATATATTATTCCTATAGAACAGTATTTTATCTCTGGTTCTTGTGATAGTTCACACCAGTAAAGTTTAATTAATTTTTATGAATTCAGCTTCTGGTCTAACTAGGTTCAATAATTTTCTTAAATCTCAGTTATATTCTTTTAATATTTAAAATAATATATTTATATAAGATAGAGCAACCCAAGCAAAGAAAAAGACCTGGCACCTATGGATAACAATCCCCAGACAGAAATAACTACACATGCAAAGCGAAACATATGGATCATATTGCTCTGCCTTGTAGCTATTATAGTAATTTTCACCACCTCATTTTGGTATAACCAAGAAATAGCAGTGGCCGCAAAGCCTGTGGTACCACAAAAAATTCAAATTGTAAGCGCTGTAGTTAAAAAACATAATGTTCCGATAAAACTTACCGCTAACGGTACAGTTATCTCTCAACAAACAGTGGAAGTCCGACCTCAGCTTAGTGCCATAGTTAAAATTGTACATATCAAGGAAGGTCAATTTGTTCAGAAGGGCGACAAATTATTCACACTTGATGCGCGTACAGAAAATGCAAATCTAAATAAAGCAGAAGCACAGCTTGCTAGATCTAATGCAGATTTTGAAAATGCCATACGAAATCTTAAGCGCCAAAAGAAACTATTTGAGCAAAAATTTATTTCGCAAGCTGCTCTTGATACAGCCCAGAAAGATTTTGACAGCTTAAAAGGAAAGCTTGATTTTGATAAGGCCTTTGTTCAGGAGAGTCGTGTAGCGCATGGCTTTACAACAATTACTGCTCCTATTTCAGGACGAACCGGATCGATTCCAGTGCATCCTGGCAGCTTGGTACAGCCTAATATAGCAATTCCTGGTAGCGTGACACAGCCTCGCAGTGCTGTCTTAGTTAGTATCACGCAGATTAATCCAATTAATATAAGATTTACATTACCAGAACGTAAATTGTTAACACTACAACAAGCGCTTGCTAAAGGAGATGTAACTGTCAGCACAGAACTAGATGCCGCCGGAGAGCCATTAATAGAAGGACGATTAATATTTATTGATAATGCGGTAGATACACAAAGCGGAAGTATATTAATCAAAGCAGAATTTCCTAACCAGAATAAAAAGCTCTGGCCAGGTATGTTTGTTACTGTAGTGTTGACTCCTGAAGTAATCATTGATGCACTCACAGTACCGGTACAAGCAGTACAAACCGGACCAGAGAATAAATTTCTGTACGTAATTGGAAAAGATAACAAAGTAGAGCCAAGGGCAATCATAGTACGTTTAATTCAGGATGGGATTGCTGTAGTAGAAGGAGCTACACCGGGTACAAAAATTGTCGTAGAGGGCGGGCAGAATCTTAGGCCAGGCAGCACCGTGATAGAAACAAAATCACCAAAACATGAGACCAAATCTAGTAATAATGTAATAAATAGTTTTACCGATAATTACATCTCTAATAAGATGCTGGGATAATAGAAGAATAATGAATCTCTCAGAGTTATGTATTCGTCGACCGGTTATGACGGTGCTATTATCAGCCTCAGCCATTATTGCTGGAATTATTGCATACAGTAACCTACCTATTGCTGCATTACCAAGTTACGACTCCCCTACTATTTCTGTCAGAGCAACACTTCCAGGTGCCAGCCCTGAGATCATGGCCTCATCGGTTGCTACAAAGCTAGAACGAGAATTTGCCATCATCTCTGGGCTTGAGGTCATCAGCTCACATAGCACACTAAGTAATACCCAGATTACGCTAGAGTTTGAACAAAATAGAGACATTGATAATGCTTCTATTGATGTACAGGCAGCTCTATTGCGGGCGCAAAAAACACTGCCGATTGAAATGACCTCACCACCTTCCTATCGTAAGATCAATCCAGCCGAGTCATCTATTCTCTATCTTGCTTTATCATCACCTTCAATGTCACTTTCGAAGCTAAATGACTTTGCTGAAAATTTTGTTTCTCCGGCTATTTCCAATCTTCCTGGTGTTGCACAAATTGGAATCTATGGACAAAAGAAATATGCCGTGCGCGTACAGGTCAATCCCAATGCATTAGCTGCACGTAATTTGAGTATGGATGATATTGCTACGGCACTAAATAATGCAAACCCTAATTCACCAATCGGTACACTAGATGGTCCACGTCAATCGCTTACTATTCAGGCAAATAAGCAGCTTAGTAATGCTAATGATTTTTCAAATATAGTTGTGGCCATATCTCCTACTGGTGGCCCAGTTAGGCTCTCCGATGTAGCAGATGTTATGGATAGCATAGAGTCTGTTAGGACAGCTAGCTGGACCAACGATGATCGCTCTATCACACTTGCTGTTAAGCGGTTACCAGGGGGCAATACTGTTGAAACTGTTAATGCCATTAGGGCATCGCTGCCAGGTCTTATTGCACAAATGCCACAATCAGTTGACCTAAAAATTACTGGCGACTACTCAACTTCAATTAGGGATGCTATTCATGATGCCCAATTGACGCTATTAATTACTATTGCTTTAGTTGTACTGATAATTTTCTTGTTCCTACGAAAAGCTACAGCCACCATTATTCCAGTGCTTTCATTACCAATTTCATTATTAAGCGCAACTGCCTTAATGTATGCTTTTGATTACAGTCTGGATAATATTTCATTACTCGCTATAACCCTTGCAGTTGGCCTAGTGGTAGATGATTCTATTGTTGTGTTAGAGAACATCGTCCGTCATATTGAAAAGGGAGAATCTCCATTACAAGCGGCAATACAAGGATCTAAAGAGGTAAGTTTCACCATTATTTCAATCTCACTTTCGCTAGTAGCTGTATTTATTCCCATTTTCTTTATGCCAGGTGTAATTGGATTACTCTTCCATGAATTTGCTGCAGTAGTAGGAATTGCGGTATTAATGTCAGCTATAGTGTCACTAACTATAATCCCGATGATGGCTAGCCGCTACCTTAATCAACAAGATTCAGAGGATAAAAGCATACAATTAACGGGATGGTTTGCAAGAGGCTTTAATAAAACATTATCCCTTTATGAACACGCCCTTGATTGGGCTTTGTTCCATAAAAGAATCACTCTGGGCGTGGCAATTGCTACATTTTTTGCAACAGGGGCATTATTTGTCGTGCTCCCAAAAGGCTTCTTTCCTGAAGAAGATATTGGAAGAATCAGAGTATCTGTAGAAACAGTTGAAGACATATCTTTTCCTGCTATGTCTAAACTATTACAACAAACAAATCAGATGATGCTAACTCACCCCGCTGTTAAAACTATAGTTTCATACGCTGACAATACCAACAATGCAACTCTATATATCCAACTTAAACCGCTTGCTGAACGTCAGCCTATGAAAAAAATACTAGAGGATTTACGTAATAAAGTTCAGGTTATACCAGGAATTAAGGTCTATCTAAATCCCCTACAGAATCTTCGATTAGGGGGGCGTCGCAGTAAGAGTCGATA
>Ga0233434_1003835_pt1 | contig 11931 bp, 9 predicted proteins | sample SI_122_August201_4_FD_182738 | JGI IMG/M metagenome (GOLD analysis project Ga0233434, IMG submission 182738) | Seawater microbial communities from Saanich Inlet, British Columbia, Canada - SI_122_August2016_120_MG | ecosystem: Environmental > Aquatic > Marine > Inlet | place: Canada: British... | reverse complement strand
GCTTTATCAATCACCACCCGCAGTATCTGAAACAGCCCTGGCATTCGTTGAACTTCATCCAAAATTACCAAGCGGTTCTGATGTATTTTCAAATAATTTTCTACATCCTCCAATTTTGCTTGATCGGAAGGGCTTTCCAGATCAAGATAGATGCCGCCCAGTTCTTCAGCAAGCTGAAAAGCGAGTGTCGTTTTTCCCACTTGGCGAGGCCCTAACAATGCCACAGCAGGAAATTGCTGTAGATATTCAAGTATTATTTGAAGTTTATTACGTTTTATCATCTTGATTCCTCAATCTATTTACCTTGTAATTATGGCATGCTATTCCATATATACAAGGTAAATATTATTTGATGCTGTCGTAAAATCGCCCAAAATTGGGAGATTTCGATTCAAACGAGAAATCTTGTCTCAACTTGCATACAAATAGAAAAAGGTTAACAGCTAAAACCACTCTTTAAAGCCTCATCAAATTGCTCTTGACTCATGCATCAACTTGTGAAATTCTAGGCATGATTTAGCCTGCGCTTTTCGCTCTTCTTTTTTTAATTTATAAATTTCTCTCAGGACAAAAAATGGCCAACGTAAAAATGCACTCTATTTTCAAAAAATTCGGTAACACTGAGCTAAAGGTCTGCCTTTTGATCCGGAATTAGTGAAGGAGTGGAAGCATCAGGATATGCAGCTCAGCAGTTTTGACCAAACATTAGCATTGATGAAACTTGAACAGCCGCCAAGCGCGATTCTTTTCCATACAGAAACTGCTACGGGAATTTTACAGGCTTTGCAGAAACTTAATTTAACAGTCGGCAAAGATGTTTCCCTGATTGGTTATGACGATTTGGAAATTGCAAAAACTAATATTCCGCAGTTGACGGTGATGCGTCCAGCGGGAAGAAATGCAGGCGAGCAACTGGTAGGACTGCTGATGGAAGCTATTGGTGGACGATCTCCGGAAAAACTACATCAAATTTGGCAGGCGGAAATGGTGCTCAGGCAGTCTACCAGTCAGCTATAAAAACACTCATGAAAAAACAATGAATAATTTTCCGGAAAACTTCGTTTGGGGAGTTTCAACTTCCAGTTATCAAATTGAAGGTTCTGTTGATACAGATGGACGCGGAAAAACAATTTGGGATACATTTTGTGAAAATCCACAAAACATTGCAGATCAAAGCAGTGGCGCGGTTGCCTGTGAACATTATCTGCGTTATCCGGAAGACATTCGTCTGCTGGTCGAACTTGGAGCAAAATCCTATCGTTTTTCCACTGCATGGTCCCGCGTTCAACCTGAAGGTTTCGGAAAGGTCAATCAAGCCGGAATCGATTTTTACAAACGTCTAGTAGATGCTTTGTTGGAGCAGAACATTGAACCGTGGCTTTGCCTGAATCACTGGGATTTACCACAGGGTTTAGAAAATCTAGGCGGTTGGCGCAGCAGAGAAACGGCTTTCCGCTTTGCGGAATATGCGGATATTATGGGCAGAAATCTAGGTGATCGCATTCCAAATTTCATCACTCACAATGAACCGAATGTTGTAGCTTTGCTGGGACACGGATGGGGTTGGCATGCACCAGGGATACAGTCTGCAACAGCGGTGATGGCTGTAACGCATCATCTGAATCTGTCACATGGACTTGCGGTTTCCAAACTTCGTGAAACTGTTCCGGATGCAAAAATAGGCACGGTAATCGTCATGCATCCTGTTGTAGACTGGGAGAATGATCCTGCTGGAAGTGCCAGACTGGATGCACTCTCAAACCGAGCGTTTACTGATCCGGCATTGCTCGGAACGTATCCGGAATTGCTTATTGATGAACTTTCTCCGTTTATTCAGCAAGGAGATCTTGAGCTGATTCAGCAACCACTTGATTTTTTTGGACTGAACCATTACACCACCATGCGTGCCCGTTCTGCACCGGAATCCGCACTGGGAGTGGAAATACTACAGCCGCCTCCGGAAGTTCCACAAACCATCAAAGGATGGGAAATCAATCCTGAAATGTTTTATCAGCAACTGCTTGAACTCAAGAATCGTTACGGGAATCTCCCAATCTACATTACGGAAAGTGGTTGTGCTGCACCGGACAAACTGGATGCCGAGGGGAAGGTTGCTGATCCGGAACGGGTTGCGTATTTCCGGGATTATTTACGTGCCGCTGCCCGTGCTATTGAAGACGGGGTGAATTTGAAAGGCTATTTTGCCTGGTCACTTATGGATAATTTTGAATGGGCTGAAGGTTACACCCAACGTTTCGGTATTGTTTATGTGGATTTCCCAACACAAAAACGTATACCAAAAGATTCTTTTCATTTTTTAAAAAATATTTTTAAAAGCAATAAAATCTAAACACTTTTCTCACCCGTATTTTTGCTGTCTGATGAGTCCTCTTCACGTCCTACCAACATTACCCCTTATCTTAAAAGTAAATGAGACTTTTGCGTTATTTTCGGCTTTGGGGCAAATTGCAGGAAATCGCACAGTTCTGACAAATAACGATGACACACAAACACAGCACCCTTTTCATGGTGCAGAAGGAATATATCGGGAAGAGACCAGATATTTAGAAGAATACCAATGGAAGTGGCCAGGTTTTTATCTGGTTAATCAGGAATTAAAAGAATCGCACATCCTTCTTCAACAATGGGCGTGGACCGATGATCTTATTCAAAGGGTTGGATTATCACGCACATTGGAACTTTTTGAAGATGGCATAGAGGATGAGCTTTCTTTTGAAAATACTGGCTTTTCTGAAGAATCATTTGTAGTTCAACTCTATGTAAGGGAAGGATTCCAAGATGTTTTAAGTGTAAGGGGTTGGCGTTCCATGAGTTCACCGCGTGCTCTACAGCGTGAAGAATCGGAGCTTGGGTGCACTTTTTCTTATACTGGTTCAGATGGAGTAGTCCTGAAACTTAGTCTCAGTTGGAATCAAACTCAGGATGAGGGACAACTTCCGGAAGCGGGGTTCTGGAGAGTTCGTCTGGCACCTCAATCTCATTGGAAATTGTGCATTAAGATCAAATTAGGTCAGCTACCAGCATCTGACATGGCCGGATCTAAGCATGTAAAACAAAAATTTATCCCTAAGATCTCTGAGCATGCTTTCCCAGAGCCTAAATCGTGGTTGTCGCGTTTTGATGAACTCAACGTTGATATTCTGAATAAACGAGTTTGGGAGCAAAATATCGAAGATTTACGCATGTTATTGCTGCGTACTCCTTACGGTTTTTACCCTGCAGCAGGATTGCCCTGGTATGCAGTGCCTTTTGCCAGAGACGGACTCTGGGTTGCACATATGCTCATGCCTTTTGCGTTGGATATTAGTGAAAGTGTACTCCGTTTTTTAGCTTCCTATCAAGGTCTGCAGTACGATAAAGTAAGCGAAGAAGAGAAGGGCAAAATAACACACCATTTACGAAAAGGAGAATTGTCTCGAGCCGGAATTTTGCCTTTCCTTAAGTATTATGCCTCTGTTGACTCAACTCCGCTTTTTATTATCATTTTAGAGAATTATTGCCAGTTCCGAAATGATTGGTCATTGATGAAAGAACTGAAGCCTGTTTGGGAAAAATCCTTACAGTGGATTCAAAAAGCACAACATGCAGATACTGGAATGTTAACATTCTCTCCAAGTGGTTCCGGATTAGCGATGCATTCCTGGAAAGAGTCGGGGGATCTCTTGACTCATGTTGACGGTCAACCGGCACATCCACCTTTGGCCGTTTCAGAGGTGCAGGGCTATGCGTTTCGTGCTTTTAAAGCCGCAAGCAGTTTTTATGAAATTTTAGGAGAAACAGAAAAGTTTAAAGAATTTCAGAAAAGGACGGGACTTTTCGGGAAGAATTTTCACGAACTATTTTGGATGGAAGATCGCCAAACTTATGCTCTTGCACTTGATTCAAATGCTCAACAATTGGAAGTTCTCAGTTCTGACCCTGGGCACTTGTTATGGAGTGGGATAGTACCGCAAGAAAATGCACCAGCTTTGGTAGAAACGATGTTTTCAAAAGAACTTTGGAGTGGATGGGGAATTCGGACACTTGGTACCCGTGAAGCCCGTTACAATCCTGTCTCACAATTTAACGGTGCGGTTTGGTCACATGATACAGCAATTCTTGCCGGAGGTTTGGCGCATTACGGTTTCCACGACAAAGTTGAAATAATACATGAATCTCTCTTCACATTAGCTAGAAATCAACCGGACGGAAGAATGCCTCAAATAATCGGGGGTCATGACCGCAACCAGTTTCAACCGATGCCATTCCCTCATGCCTGCCGTCCCCAAGCTTGGAGTGCGGCCAGCTTAGTTTACCTAGAACGTTTAACTCAAAAAAAGGATCCTAGTATTTGCTAACTTGATTGAAGCAATATTTGAGTTAACTTGTTGGTTATCGCTCCAAGAGGGTTATCCAAGCGACGGACAAGTTTAATTTCAACAGTTAACGGTTGAAGAGAAGCAACTTTAATCGGAATTAAATTACCTGCCCTGATCTTAGCTTCAGCCATGTGATCTGGCAACAGCCCCCATCCCATGCCTGCCTCTATGATTCTACTAGCCATTAAATAATCTCCAACGAACCATTGACGTTGCGATTCAGCTAAATTATCTTCTTTTTTTGATGACAATATCTCACTGCCTCGAACCATCACTTGTACATAACCCCTCAGCTCCTTATCTTGTAAGATACGACTCGTATGACTCAACGGATGTTCCGGAGAAGCCACTGGATGAAGGGTCACCGTTCTGAAAGGAACAGCTACAAAATTTCCTTGTGCGTGTGAAAGTGTGGTTAGTGAAAAATCCACAGATCCGTCCAACAATCGTTTGGTTGCTCCTCCAAACTGTTCAAATGAAAGATTGACTTGTGTATGAGGATATTCGTTGCCGAAAATAATAAGCTGTTCCATCAACCAATCCAGCGGACACAATGGTGAGAGTGCTATGCCAATTTCCGGCTCAGTTCCCAGAGCCAAACGCTTGCCAAGTTTCTCCAGAGTCTCGGTCTGGTTGAGCAACCTATGTGCATTCCGATAAAACAACTTCCCTTCCGGAGTCAAGGCCGGTCGGTATTGTTCACGAGAAAAAAGACGCAACCCTAAAAGTTCTTCTAAATTTTTGACTGTAATACTGATGGCAGGTTGAGTCAAAAACAACTTTTCCGAAGCTGCCCGAAAACTTCCTGTTTGCGCAACTGCAACAAATGCTTTTAGTTGATCATAAGTCATTTTGTCCTCGCTTATATAAGTGATGGCTTAGTAAAAAACCCTAAACTAATTATTTGTCTTCTCGACAGATGAAATACATCATAATAATATCAGTACTTAATAGAGATTAAATTTCAAACTTTGTAAGCAATGATACGTTTATATCACTTTTTTCCTGGTTGATAATGAGCAGGCAACACGATAAATAATTTTTATCTAATATTAAAAATAATAAATTATCATATTATTTATTATTATACTATTCTTTTGTTAATGTACTGATTGGCAGTACAAAGGTGAGTTCGCCTGAAGTTGATATTCAAGCAGGAGAGCAAACTGAGAATTTGGAAAACAGGTTTGATATTGGAGGACCTAATGAGAAAGTTAATAATAATACTGCTGGCTACAAGTTTGTTGTGGATTTGGCAGGGCTCGGTAATCATGGCCAAAACAAACATTTCCTTCTGGACAACGGAAACGCAGTCCGAACGGATGAAAACCATACAATTGATTCTCGATACGTTCGAGGCTCTCAACGACGACATCCAAGTCAAATTGATACCGGTCGACGAGAATGACTTACCAACCCAAATGGCTGCGGCTTCTGCAGCTGGGAATATTCCTGAAGTTATAGAAATGGGATCAGAACTGGCTGTCACCTTCGGTTCTGAGGGTATTATGGATTTCGGGGCCCACGAAGCAGTTATAAATAAAATTGGTCGAGATGATTTCTTCAAAGGAGCTCTGCAACTAACCACCTCACCGTCCGGACAAGCATACGCTCTTCCGTATCATGGCTGGGTGCAAGGGATTTGGTATCGTGCTGACTGGTTTAAAGAAGCCGGATTGGCACCGCCAACAACCTGGTATAACATTTTAAAAGCTGCTAAGCACTTCAACAATCCGGCAAAAAATAAATATGGAATTCTGATTGGTACCAAGCCTGAAGGATTTGCAGAACAGGTTTTTACTCAGTTTGCCATTTCCAACGGAGCACGTGAATTTGATGCAGATGGTAATTTGGTTTTTAACTCTGATGCCATGCGTGAAACATTGGAATATTACAAAGAACTACAAAAGTACACACCTCCTGGACCACAAACTTGGAGAGCACGTGATTATTATCTCCAGGGAAAAATGGCCATGTTTTTCTATTCAACCTATATCATGGACGATTTATCATTGGCTGATGTAGCCAAAGGTTCGTTGACTGGAGAGAACTTTGATGGGCTTGGTGGAGTTGGTTTTGACTCTAATTTGGTCAAAAACACAAAAATGGTTTCGTCTTTCAAAAACACTCAAGACTCATCATATGGTGTGATTGTGACTCTCGGAATTACTAAAGCGAAGAGTGCCTCAAAAACTTCTGCAGCAAAACGATTGGTGCGATTTATGTACGAGGAAGATGCGTATGTCACCTTTTTGCATATGGCTCCAGGCGGCATGAATCCAGTGCTACGTTCGATGGCACAGAGTGACAAATTCATGAACGATCCAAAAGGTATTTTCAAACATTATGGCAAAGACAAAATTTCTGAGATAATTGGTGGTTTGGATCATTTGCAAAAGTTTGAGATCGTTGAAGGTAAAATGTTTCCTGCTTCTGGTGAAATCTTTGCCCAAAAGATAATTCCGCAAATGATTTACAAAACAATCTTCGAAGGAGTTAGTACTCAAGCCGCAATGGATGAGGCTGAGGCAGAAATGAGAAAAATAATTAACAAATAATTGAGAAGTTCATGGCCTCTCATCCCGGTTCGTTAGCCCAACAAGAGGCGCGTTTTGGCTGGAAAACAGTAGCGCCAAGCTTGCTACTGATAGCTCTATTAATCGTCTATCCAGTTGCATACAATCTTTACCTCAGTTTTTTTGAGGTAAAGTTGAGCGGACAAAACGAGTTCGTAGGATTCAACAATTATTTTGATCTTTTGTCGGACCGGGCTTTTTATGATTCATTGACGGTAACGGTAATTTACGTTATCGGAAGTACGCTGGGAACAACCTTGCTCGGTCTAGGTGTAGCATCGTTGATGAATCACGAATTCCCATTGCGAGGACTGGTACGAGGACTAGTCCTCCTGCCTTATATTGCCCCACTTATTTCAGAAGTTTTTGCATGGCAATTCATTTTTGATCCTGTCAATGGGATTTACAATCACATGACAGTTGAAGTTCTGGGTATATCAGATGAACGCGTCAATCTGATAGGAACTCCTGGGAATGCATTATTGGTAGTGATTATTTTTGACATCTGGAAAAATTTTCCGTTCGCATACCTAATGATTCTCTCTCGTTTACAGAGTATAAATAACGACCTCTATGAAGCAGCTACTCTGGACGGAGCTACCCGTTGGCAGCGTTTTTGGCACATTACCATTCCAGAGTTGCGTTTTGTCGTTGGAGCAATTGTGATGCTGCGATTTATATGGAACATAAACAAGTTTGATGAAGTTTTCCTGCTTGCACCAAATGTCAAAACCTTACCAATTTACACCTACTTTACTGCCTTTACCGGAACCATTGAACAAGGACTTGCAGCAGCAATCGCCGTTGTACAGTTCCTGCTTTTGATTGGACTTATTTTTCTCTATATACGGAGGGTTTTAAAATGGTAATCCGCAGAATTTTACAGAAAACAGGATTCTACTTTCTAATATTATTAGTGTTGCTTTTTACTCTTTTTCCTTTTGTACAAATGCTTTCGACTTCACTCAAACACCAATATGACTGGGGGAATCCGTCTTTGATTCCGCAAAAACTAAACTGGAGTTCTTATTCCGAACTCCTTGGACTTAAAAAAGAAGAAGTTAAAGTTCCGGAAAGCATCAAGAGACTCTTAGATAACCCTAAACTCAGTGAGGAAAAACGGCAGAAAATTCTTGCTCGTTTTACCTCCACTTCCGATGTTTTTCCTTTCATCAACTATTTTATCAACACTTTGTTAATCGCTGGAACTGCTGCTGCTATCTCTCTCTTGTTTGCAGTATTTGGGGCTTATTCATTCAGCCGTGTTCGCTACAGAGGTCGTTCAGGAATTCAGCGAGGTGTGTTGTTGACCTATATGTTCGGGGGCGTGCTGTTGATGGTGCCTCTATACCAGATTTCAGTACATGTAGGCTTAGCCAACACTGCTATCGGTTCAATTTTGACACTAGTCGTGATTTACGTTGTACAAACTCTGCCTGTTTCGCTCTACATGTTAGGGAATTACTTTCGTTCAATTCCTGAATCTCTTGAAGAAGCCGCGCAAATTGACGGATGTTCCCGCTTAAAAACCATTATGTTAATCATTGTTCCCTTGTCTATGCCAATGTTGGTTACCGTATACATCTACGCATTTATGATTGCCTGGAATGAATATCTTTTTGCCTCAGTATTTCTCAAAAATTTCAATGAGTTTTATACTCTGCCAATTGGGTTGAAAAGCTTGTTTGTTTCAAAAAACGCAATTTGGGATAGAATTATGGCTGCCTCCATTTTAACCGCTTTGCCTGTTGTATTTGTCTTTATGACCTTTGAAAAGCATTTAATCGGCGGACTAACTGAAGGTGGAGTCAAAGAATGAATAAAATGAATTTAGAAAAACAGTCAAAAGAAATTCTTATTAAAAATGACCGTGGTGGTTACACTGTTCCGACTGCTCGACTTTATCCTTTTCAATGGAATTGGGACTCAGGATTCACTGCTTTGGGTTTGGTTAAGTTCAATGAGGAAAGAGCCTGGCAGGAATTGGAGAAACTTTTTGAAGGTCAGTGGCAAGACGGTTTGTTACCACATATCATTTTTCATCAATCTTCACCGGATTATTATCCCGGACCAGACTTATGGGGAATGCCCAAAGATGTCTATGAGAATGACAGGTTATTACCACAGACTTCAGGGATTTCTCAACCACCAGTGCTGTCAACAGTGGTACGTATGATTTTGGAGGAAGCCAATGACAAAGCTCTTGCAGTAGTAGCAGCTCAAGGACTTTATCCTCGATTATTAGCCTGGCATCGATGGTGGTGGCGTGCACGTGATCCGGAAAACACCGGTCTTTCCGTGGTTTATCATCCTTGGGAAACAGGGATGGATAATAGCCCAGCTTGGGACAAGGCATTACAACGAGTGGAAGCTGTAAATAATTCCGGACATAAACGAAGAGACCTTCAACAAGTCAATCAAGCACAGCGGCCAAGTCAGATGGACTATAATCGCTACATGGCCCTCGTTGAGCTATTCAGTAGTTTAAAGTACGAACCAGAAGCACTTTACGAACAAAGCACATTTAAGGTGATCGATTTGGGTGTAAATTCTTTGCTGCAAAGGAGTAACATAGATTTACTTAGTTTAGCTCAACAATTCGGAAGTCTCGAAGAACAAGCTGAAATTGAAATGCGGATTAATTTGACAAGACAAGCTTTTCAACGTTTGTGGTCTCCTGAACTATCAATATATTTAAATTGGGATTGCATTACAAATACACCAATAGAAATACCTGTTGCTGCAGGATTCCTCCCGCTCTTCGCAAGAATTCCGGATGAAAAGCAAGCTAAACAAATGTCGTATGAGCTTAGCCGTTGGAGTGATTTATGCCGTTATCTTGTCCCTTCATGCTCACCTGATTCTGCAGATTTTGAAGCAAAGCGCTACTGGCGCGGACCAGTTTGGTTTATCGTTAACTGGATGATTGGTGAAGGTCTTGAGCATTACGGTCAAACAGCTCTTTCTGAGCAAATTCGTCAAAATTCAAAAGAATTAGTTGAACTATCAGGTTTTTTTGAATACTACGATCCGCAAGATTCATCGGGACTTGGTGGGGGAGAATTTTCATGGACGGCTGCTATATTTTTACATTGGCTTTCAGAATAATAATAGTTTCTCACAAGCCACCTCTAGAGTCTCATCAATTTGCTCTTGACTCATGCATCAAGTTGTGAAATTCTAGGCTGATGTTTTCCGCAGTTATTTGCTCTTCTTTTTAATTTATAAATTTCTCTCAGGACAAAAAATGGCCAACGTAAAAATGCACTCTATTTTCAAAAAATTCGGTAACACTGAGGTTATACACGGGGTGGATCTTGAAATTGAAGACAACGAATTTGTGGTCTTTGTCGGTCCTTCCGGTTGCGGAAAGTCAACTCTTCTGCGGTTGATTGCAGGATTGGAGGACGTAACCAGCGGTGAGATTGAAATTGATGGAGTACAGGTAAATTTCTTGCCGCCAGCAAAGCGTGGGATTGCGATGGTTTTTCAGTCATACGCACTTTATCCACATATGAATGTTTACCAAAATATGTCATTTGGTTTGAGGCTGGCCAAGACCGATAAACAAATTGTTGATCAAAAAGTCCGGTCTGCCGCCGAGGTTTTACAGATTACAGAATTACTGGAACGCAAACCGAAAGAACTTTCTGGAGGACAAAGACAAAGAGTTGCCATCGGACGCGCTATTGTTCGGGATCCTAAAGTTTTTCTTTTTGATGAACCGCTTTCGAATCTTGACGCAAAACTCAGAGTGCAAATGCGGATTGAGCTGACAAAACTGCACCGTGAACTGAATGCAACGATGATTTACGTCACTCACGATCAAGTAGAAGCCATGACAATGGCAGACAAAATCGTGGTTCTGCGTGACGGTTATGTTGAACAAGTCGGCGCACCACTTGATCTGTACCACAATCCTGCAAATATGTTCGTTGCAGGATTCATCGGCTCGCCTTCAATGAATTTTATGGATGGCAAGATTTCAGGATTATCAGACAAGAATGTTGAATTTGAATTGGGAAATTCACAAAAGATGCAGGTTCATTGCTCGCCTGGTGCAGAGATGAATACAGGTGAAACAGTCAAAGTTGGTGTACGTCCGGAACATCTTGAGTTAACCGAAAATGGAGACACAAAATTACAGGGCGAAGTTTTTGCGGTGGAACGTCTCGGTGGAGAAACCTACCTTTACGTCAATACTGAAAAAAATGAAGAACTAACAATTCATGCTGCCGGCGATAAAGTAGTCGGTGTGGGTGACTTGGTTTCAATTGGATTCTCCTCCAAAGACTGCCATCTGTTCAACGGTCAAGGTCAGGTTTTTGAAAAAGCCGCAGTCTGACATTCCTGCTAACTCGGAAAAAACTCTGCTTCCGCAGTTACTGCAAGTTGTAATTGATGATCCAGCACACTTAGTTTTGCTGCGTTATTTCCGCAATTTTCCCCGGAGAGAGTAAAATGGTGTAAGTCGAAAACCGGCCTTTTCCCACTGAACTTAAATTTCTTAAGCTGAAGTCCGGATTTTTTTGCTGCAAATAAGGAAAGCCAGGTTGCCAGCAATGGACCGTGAACCACAAGTCCGGGATAGTCCTCAACCCGAGTAGCATAAGGTTGATCATAATGAACTCTGTGACCGTTAAAAGTCAGCGCCGAATAGCGAAAAAGCTGCAAAGAATTCGTCCGCATTTCCTCATTCCATTCACCAATCTTTTCCGGAGCAGTTTGCGGTCGTGACTTAGGATCGGAGTCGGTATAAACTATTGTGCGGTTTTCACTGGCGCAAAGAGTTTCTTTCACCCAAAACTCGCGGAGAATATTCACAAAGACCAACTCTCCACTGTTTCCACTTTTTTGTGTGATGTCAGTAATTTCCCAGCTTACACTAACTTGATCACCGACTTTCAACGGTTGAAAAAACTCGTATTCACCACCTGCGAACATTCTGCGTTTTAGCGGCACCGGCGGCATAAAGT
>Ga0233434_1003834_pt1 | contig 11933 bp, 12 predicted proteins | sample SI_122_August201_4_FD_182738 | JGI IMG/M metagenome (GOLD analysis project Ga0233434, IMG submission 182738) | Seawater microbial communities from Saanich Inlet, British Columbia, Canada - SI_122_August2016_120_MG | ecosystem: Environmental > Aquatic > Marine > Inlet | place: Canada: British... | reverse complement strand
ATGATAAAAGGTAATAATAAAAATTATTATTTTTGTGGATCATAAAAACAAGGATACGATATGATTCTACAGTTTATTCAGATTTTAAAGTACATTTCAAAAGAACATAATCAATAATTTTTTCTTCAGATGCTTTTTTCATTTTTTGGATTGATTTGAAAAGAATATTTTCCACATATCCAGGATAACTTTTTAAAATTAATTTTTTCAAAGTAGACCTATGTTTAACATAATAATCAGCAAGCGGATCATATACGTTTGAACCAATTAGTTGTTCATCAGAAATACTAAAGCCGTGTAATGAAAGAAGATGTTTCAAATAATCTAAACTGTAATGTTCAGAAGACCAAGTAAATTTCAAAAGTCCCAAAGATCTAAAAGAAGTTTTTCCAAAAGTTATAGGAATAGCCAAAACAAGTAATCCTTTTTTTGTTAAAATTCTTTTTGACTCAGTAATAAAATCAGATAAGGGTTTGAAATGTTGTGCTGATTCTAATGCTAAAACACGATCAACAGAATTATTTGCAAAAGGGAGTTTTATCGAAGAAGAGTTAATAAAATTAATATTTTTTTGAGATCCAGAAAAAGACAACTGGTTAAAATTAATATTCACGCAATTCAAATTTAGATTAGGAAAAAGATCCCTCCAAAGCATAGAAGGAGCAGAAAGACCACTTCCAACATCAACCACATTTTTCCCAGAAGACAGTTCTGCTAAATCACCAAAAACAGCACATAGGTTATTTTGAGCAGAAATAGGATCAGTGCAAGACGAAGACCAATAACCAAAATTAAGCATCGAGCCCCCAGTGGCAAGTTGCATTACAGGTGAAAGTGAAGTGTAGAGATTTACAACATCTTTTTCATTTCTTCGAAACGTCCAAAGAAGTACATTAAGTGGGTTTATCGATACCAAAAAGGATTCCAAGATTAATTAAAAAAATGTACTATTAAGTTCTAAGGCAATTCACCAATGCGATTGAATCACACCCAAATCAAAAGAAGGGATGTTTTTTTCTCAACAAGGGACATAAATTTTTAAAAAAATGAGCGTAAATTTTCTTTTCATGTGTTTTTATTATCAAAGATATCCTACAGGTTATGGATAAACCAGAAATTGTTCTTGCAAAATGGACAGATAGATTTTTTGCATGGTTGATTGATTTTATTATAATTTCAAGTATTTCAACAGTAATAATTTTTGTTTCATTTGGAACGATAGATTATGGAAGTGATGATTTTTGGATAGAAAATATCCAATACGTTCCAACAAGTATCTTATTTTTCATGTATTGGGTAATTTTAGAATTTAAAACAGGTCAAACGGTTGGGAAAAAAATGTTTAATTTAAAAACAACAGACATTCATGGAGACATGCCAAGTTTGAAAGGAGTTATGATAGGGAGTTTTGGAAAAGCATTTCTTTTACCACTCGATGTTTTGTTAGGATGGATTATAACAAATGAAAGTAGGCAAAGAATTTTCAATAAATTAGGAGATACAATAGTAATCAAAGCCCAAGAAGGTAATGAGACAGATATCAAATATACAAAAGACTAGAGTTTGTCAGTAATTCTTGAATAATTACTTTGAAGAATTAACCATCAGATCTATTAGCAACATAAGATCTTTTTACATTAATGTCTGAAAATCAAAAAGATTGGTGGGTAGGATTAGCAAAAGAACTGCAAAAAGATATAGAGTTAGAAGAACAATAATCTAAAAAAGTATCCACCAGTAAGATCAAATAAAATTAGTCGTGTGTAATAAGCATTGAAGATTGTAATATCAGGCTCAAATTTTCAATAGTTATTCAATGTCTCACCCATATGGACTATACCTATCTACAGAATTTTCAAAGCAATCATTATTTCCAGATTCTTTTTGTCCAATGTAATAATCATGAGGATTTCTTTCAGGAATTGTGTATCCTTTTGTATCAAAATAATCCAATCCATCACCTGCAGCATACATCAAATTACTCTCATCTGAAGAGTGTTCAAAAATTTCCAAGGCATGTCCAAGCTCATGTGCTATAGTATCAGTCACTGCATCTTTATCCCAAAAAATAGGATTCCCATTACAATCACTATCAGCAAGATCTATCAAGATTTTAAAATGCATGATCTCTGAACCATCATCATATGTCCATATGCTCTGTTTTGCAATTCCCATATACGGAGTCATAGGATCAATCAATGTCACCCATTTTACAGATATGATCACATTAGGATTATCAGAGCCTGATTCAAATTTCAATCCAGGATTCAAAGATTCCCAAGATTGTATTGCATCGTCAACCACCTTCATCGTAATGGAGGGATGTGAATAATCAGGGATTGGGCTAACAGATATAGTTCTTAAAGCAATATTCTCCAATCTAGTTTCATGAAATTCTGAAAGTTCCTCCAAAACATCAATTGGAGAATCATTAAATTCAATTACTAAATCAGAATCTGCTATGAAATTTAATTCAGGGCTTACCCAGAGATATGTTTCAGGTAAGGGCAGTATTTCTTCTTCAGTTAAATATTCCAATCCTTTAACAAACTCAAAATCATTTATCATGTCATCGGACCACCATCGGGCATTATTTTTAATCCATTCAGGAATTGGAATGTCTGTAGATTCTACATTTCTAGCATCAAAAGGCAATGGGACTATACCCTGTTCAATAAGATATTCCAAACTTTCAAAAAATTGAGAATCAGAGATTTTATCTTCACCAAATAATTTTATGTTATTTTTTACCCATCCAGGGATTTCATACTCATGTAAATTATGGTTTGAATCAACCAAAGTAAATGAATTATACATGTTCATAATAGTTGGATATATCTCATCAAATGTTTCCTCAGAAGAGTCAAGTCTCAACATCCAAACATAATCATTTTTAATTATTTCTTGTTGAAAATGTATCATTTTTTTGATATCACCATTAGAATATTGATGAATCATGGATTCTGTCATGGTGTAAACATCATCATCATGAGAACTAGATTTTAATTCATAATCAGAGCAAGTGTAATCAAAACCACTTGAGAGGGTACTTTGATTACAAAATAATTTTGATTCAATTTTTCGTTGATTAACATAATCATCCCCTTCAAAATTTTGTGCAATATCTTCATTTTTTAAAAACATGATCTCCACAAAAACTCCTGCTTCTTCATCATTGAATCCTACAATTGATTTTCCACCATCAGAAGAACCAATCACTGAAGGTAAATCAAAAATTAGTTTATCTACAGTCCAATGTATAGGATAATCAATCATGAATCCATATTCATCATTTTCATACGTAGTTAGAGATTCTTGAGCCAAAATACTAGTTGGGACAAATAGAAAAACAAATGCTATTGCGATAATTACTATTGGTTTCATTTAATCATCTGCCGAATAGTGTTAAAATTATTACTTCAATTGTATGAGACATACGTTCAATAATCATTTCAATTGAATTTGATATACTTCCAACAGAGTCATCAATTGAATCAACTGGGAAAGCATTTGTTAGAGATTCTACAAATGATTTGAAAAACATTGGTAACGGATTTTCATCAGATGATGAACTAGTACTAGATTCTGTTAGAGTCTTTACAACTTTGTTGGTCTCAACGTCTCTACAAGCATCATTTCCTGAATTATCTAATCCATGATATGCACCCGGAGGACAGTTGGCAGATTCTTGTGCAAAAACTGTGAGGGGAATTAGCAAAACAACTGCTATTGAAATAATTACAATAGATTTCATTCTAAAACAGACTTCTACTATTCTCCCATCATTCTACGAATACCTCTAACTATTCCTGCAAATACCCCAACCCCAATGAGAAGCATCCCTCCAAAACTAATTAGCATACCTTCTGAGTTGGCTGCAATGTTTCCACCCTGAGCAGTAACATAAAAAACTCCTCCAAAGAAAATGATAATTCCCACAATTATTACTTTAATCCAAATCTTCATGATGAAACTCCTATACTCATATTATTTAGGTAAATAGGCACAAAATCAGCCCCAAAATCAGTTAGCAACACAGATTTTGAGATTTTCTATACACAACTATGTTTCAGGATAATACTTTTTGATACATTCAGGGCATTCTTGCCATTCAGTATCGTGTCGTTTACCACATCTCAAACATTTTGCCATAGTACCTTTTCTTTACAGGATATTCTATTAAATAATTTTTATAGATGTTACACTTTTTTTCTTGTTAAAAATTATTAGCTAAATTTGGCACATTACACTTGTTCTAATCGGTAACCAGAGGTATAATACAATAACAAAAAAATATTTTTTCAATAAATTTTATTTTCATTTCAAAAAGGTGTGAGAAGAATTAACTGAACAGGTTTATCATTACCAAAGATGATGATGATGTATGGTTCATTTGCCAACTATTTTATTATCAAAAGAACTATCTGCACAACTAAAACTACAAGAACAACACTTTGTATTATTAATTCCAAAAAAGTTAATTTCATTAAATGAATTATCATTTGAATTAATAATTAAAAATAATAAAATATCACTTGTAAGTTCTAACACTAACTCTATACCTAAAGTGAGTCAACCTGAGATGATTGATACATGATTTATAATGATTCAGTAGATAAAGACCGATTATACTTTACACAAAACCACAAACCAATAAGAACACAGTGTCCAGTATGTGTCAGAGATGTAAAAACTACAAGACAGTGTAAAATATACAAAAACCTTGCTGCACTTTGGTGGCACATTAAACAAGAACATGAAAATATATCTAATAGTTCATTTACATTTAATGATTTAATTCCGATTCTAAATGCAGTATCAAAAGCAAAAGACCTTGGAATAATCCCTGAAGAAACTAAAATTTTTGTAAAACCTGTAACAACATCATCATCTTTAGTATATCATGGGAAATTTCCTAGAAAAGATGTTTATCAAAAACTGGAAAAAGTATCTTCATTTTTTACCAAACAGAATACTTCTTGGCCGATTTTCAGCCTAGAGCAAGCAAGATTGGGCATCAAAATGAGTATGACGAATCCAGATAGACGAACAATTAGAGATTTTTTAGATTGTATAGTAAAGTCATCAAAAAAGAATCTAGAGGATACAACAATTGATGTAACACAGTTTTGCTCAGAGTTTGAAGACGGTGTTTAACTATACGTAACACAATATACCACAAATGAGCAGTAAGACCATATCAATTCGATTATCCTCAGAATTAATCCATAAAATTGATGAGAGATGTGTTACAGATGAGGTTTGTAGGAATGATTTTGTTAAAAATGCCATAGAGGAGGCGTTGCTAGTACAAAATGAGTCATTGAAACCAACAATTTCAGTCAGTTATGATGACGGAAAGACATGGACTGAAGAATTATGATTTTCACATGTGAGTATGAAACAGATCCTTTTTGTATCCAGAATATATCAAAATAGAAGTTGGAGTTTTCAGAATTATTAGAATATATTAAAACAGGATCGATAACTGTAGAAAATTATAAACCAGTAACTCTGCGAAAAATTTTGTTATCCAAGGGGGCAACTAGAAAAGAAATTGAAGAAGAGTTAAAAATTCACAATCCAGATTCTGAAAGTCAGTCAATGACAAATACAGTATTAACAGTATTACAAAAAGAAAGTAGAAAAATAATTAAAAAAGAAAATGGAAAATACATTTTAAATTTATCTCAGGAATTATTACCTGAGCAAGTTAAAGAAATAGTAGATGAATGTAACAAAAAAATAGAAAGTTTCAAACCAAATACAAAGAATTCAAATGTTTGGGTATGGCCTGTTGATCAACCAAATTGGCCAACTGTTAAAGAGAAAAAAGTTTGGGCAGTTGGAAAAAAAGGCAAAGGTTCTCGTGTAAAACCAGGAGATAAAATAATTTTTTATCTAAAAGGTAAAGGGTTCTTTGTAGGGGTTTTCAATGTAAAAAGTGAATGGCATGAAAGAACTATAGTATGGCCTGATCAAATCCACGGCTCAGAAATTATGGAGACAGGTTCTGAAATTGATTTAGAGATCATTCAGTTAGGATTTGCAAGTTGGGCGGAACTATTTCCAAATTTGAAATTTGTTGAAAGAAAATCCCCTCTAGTAAGAGGACTATATCTAAGAGGTACATCACAAGGTCCTGCAAATTCAGCTAGACCCATTTCACAAGAGGATTATGATTTGATATTTGAAGAACTAATCAAAAACCAGAAGGAACCAATCATAACAAAAGTAGTAGAAGATGATGAAGTTGAAGAACTTGTAGATATTTCTGAACATGAATTTGAAATGGAGCGATTACCAGAGCCTGAAAAAAAATCAATAGAGGATATTTTCAAAGATGTTGAAAATGGAAGATATGCGATACCAAAATTTCAAAGGTATTGGACATGGACTACAACACAAATTGAAGAGCTTTGGGAATCAATATTCAGATCATATTACATAGGTTCTCTACTATATTGGGAAGTTGGGGCAGAAAAATTAGGAAGCACCCCTGTAGAAGGAGCCCCAAATACAGCAAAGGATGCAAGTTACATTTTAGATGGCCAACAAAGAATCACAGCTATATACTATGCAATCAAAGCACCAGAAATTAGTTTACCAAAAACAACATACCCATATGTTTTCTTTTTGAATATTAACGCATTATTAGATCCAAATAGGGATTCTTCAGAGATAATTGATTCTTATCGTATTGATGTAGCCAAATCAAAAAAATATTTTGAACAAAAAACACAATTCACAAAAAAGGTATTCCCATTATCTGAGCTTAAAAATAATTCAGGCTCTAATTGGTTATTTAATTTCCAAGATTATCTTCAAGATGATGAAGAATTTTCAAAAGAAGAAGCACGTAAGGTTCATCAGAAATTAGATGCAATCTTAGGATACGTGTGGTCGAAATATGAAATTCCAGTAGTGAATCTTTCAAAAACACTTTCAGATGTAAATGTGATTAAAGTATTTGAAAGAATCAACAGTAGAGGTACCGTATTAGATGTATTTGATCTTCTAAATGCAAGATTTGCATTATACAAAATTGACCTAAAATCAGAATGGGAAAAAGTAGAGAGCATACATAAAAATCTAGAAAAATGGTATAAAAAAAATGATAAAATACCAATCTATATTTTGCAATCTATTTCACTTGTCAAAAAAGGATATCTTAGAAGAAGTCAACTTTTAACAATCGATGAAGCATACAAAGTATCTGGGAATTTTGATAATGATGAATTCTTAAAAGACTGGAATGAAATGGCAAGATTTGTTGAAGAGTCAATTAAAAGATTAACAGATACAAGATTTGGATTTGGTGCAATTAACTATAATCAAATTCCATATACAGTAATGGTTCCAATTCTTGCAGCATTGTTAAAAACAATTGCAGATAGAGAAGACAAGACTAGTTGCATGGAGAAAATTTCATTATGGTATTGGAATACAATTAGCGGAGATAATTATTCTGGTTCAACAGATTCCAAAGGAGAATTAGATTACAAAAATATGAAAGAATGGTTTGACAATCCTAATGAAAGGCCATTCAACAACATGCCAGTAGAAGATTTCAACATAAGTAAAACTAGCAGCGCAATTTACAAGGGCATAATGTGCCTAATTGCAAAGAAAGGTGCTTTAGATTTTGTTGAAAACGACCCTCCAAACTATAGTAAGTTAGAAGATCATCATATTTTCCCAAAATCCAAGGCTGTAAGATATAATGCAAAAGGAAACATAAATTCAATTTTAAATCGAACTTTGATTTTTGAGAAAACCAATGGATGGATTACCAACAAAGATCCATCGAACTATTTGAAAGAGATAATGACAAAACAAGGTATAGATGAAAAAGAAATGAGACGGAGGTTAGAAACACACCTCATATCTTCAGAGGCATTTGATTGTATGTTAAAAAATGATTTTGAAGGATTCATCAAAGAACGAAAGAAAACAGTAATTATTGAAATGAATAAAAATACAGGAACACAAATGAATGAAATTCCAACTCAAACATCTCCAGATACACGTTTTTCAAATGTAAGAATGCTTAGAAACAGAGTAGAATCTTGTAAAGAGGCACTTTATTGGGTTGACAAATATTTTGCCATTAAAGATTTTGACATTATACAAGATGGAACTGCAGAAAACAATGTGCAGAAAATCAACATATTAATTTCAAAGCAAAAGATAGATGAAAAAATGAAATCAGATTTTAAAAGTTTCAAAAAAGAAATGAAGATAAAAAGAAACATAGAATGTTCAATGAAGATAATGTCAAAAGAAGTATCTGATGAAATACATGACAGATACATTATTGGTTCAAACGTTTCTTACAACATTGTTTCAGGAGATGTTGCTAGACGTGGCCAAACAGGCGATAATTTGGAATGTTCAAGGCCAGATATTGAGAAATGGTGGGCTGATTCTTACGATGTCATAGAGGACTGGAATAAATTTACTACAGACAAATAATTAAAAATAATCAAAGTGAAAAAGAACCATCTAGATTTACAGTGGTAACATTATCATGCCATTTGTGAAACATATCTTCATTTTCTGTATGTATTGGAATTAATTGCTTAGAGTTTGTCTCCTTTGCAACATATTGAATGTCTTCAGCATCTGCATGTCCTGAAACATGAGATACCTCCCAGTTTTCATCTTTTTGTAATAATCCAAAATGAACCAACCATCTTCTTACTTTATCATGGTCTAGTTGCATTTCATCATTGAATGGTTCTGTAGATGAACGAACGTAACTAGAATTTTCTTTAGGTCTAACATCAATTAATTCTTGTAATCTAAAATCACTACAATAAAACATGAAATCTTTTTGATTGTTTTGAATATCTCGATAATCTACAGAGTTATCCCTATCAATAAAATCACGTTCCCAGCCTCGATAATCTGCAAGAATCTGTTTTTTTGACCAATAATCAATGTCCTCATCAATTAATCCCCAAGATTTTTGAGGATTGTAAATTGTTATGACTGGATCATCTAATGAAGGATATTCCCCATGCATTGTTTCAGATTTATCAAACAGTTGCAAGAGATATGCTTGCTTTACATCAATAGCTAATTTTCTTCCTGTTTCTTTTGCTGCCAAATAAAATGAAAGTAATCTATCTAAATCTCTAATTGGGTAAGTAACTACAACTAGGTTTTTTGTTTTATTGACCATATCTGCTACATTTTTTTCAACATCATATTCTGTAATTGATGAGGATGACTTTGCACGAGTTCCTTCACATAACAGTAAATCAATATCAGATGTTGCACATTGTTGTACAAACTTTTCAGTATCAGCTTTACGTCTACCATGAAATCTCAAATCAGCAGTATATCCAATCGTTCCCTTTGAAGTATGAATAATGTAAGCATAAACTCCTGGAATAGAATGGTCAACTGGAAGTGCTTCTACCTCTATTGAGTCAATATTGAATTTTTTATAGGGTTGTACAATCTGGATATTTCTTTCTACAGATTCTCTTGTTGTTTCACTTCTTGCTCTAGATAATGTACCTCTACTATTTTCATAAATTTTAAAATTTTCTTTAAACGTAATGTATTCTTCTCTACTTCCAGTTCCTTGCAATCCTTGCATAATTAATTTTGTAGATTCAGAACAATAGATGGGAATTTCAGGTCTCAAATAATGTATGTATGCACCATGATCAACATGTGCATGTGTTAACAATACTGCATCAAAATCAGTTTCATTTTTGTGGTCATCATCAAAATGCATATGTTTTGCATAATCTTTTCTATACAACCCATGTAATTTTGGTAATAAATTAAATTCAAACAAATCACCCATTCCATTTAGAATTCGTGGTTGTGTAAATTCAGAATAAAGTTGATTTACTTTTCCCATCTGCATCCCAAAATCTAAGAAAACTTTGGTTCCCTTATCTTCGATGAGGAATTTATTGCCACCAATTTCATCAACTCCACCATAGAAAGTAAGGTTAGCCATAAAACATGCTCATAATATCATAATAAAAGAAGTCCCATCATTATCATCATCAATAGTTACATGAATCTTAATTAAATAATAAAAAACGAGTTAAGAAATGGAATCAGATGAAGAACTTGATAAGAGATTACGTGTACTAAATGATGCAGAAAAATTTGAAGAATTAAGAAATGAATGTGAAGAAATTCTAAAACAAGAACCAAGGAATTTCATTGCCATGGGATATCTTACAGGTGCACTACAAGAACTAGATAACATGGAACAATCATTAGATTATTGTAATAAATTTTTGAACATATATCCAAATCATGCATTAATCCTAGGTAACAAAGCAGATGCTTTACGAGATTTAGGACATCTTGAAGAAGCTCTAGAATTTTATGATAAAGCAATCAATGAAAATACTTCAGATACTCTTCTAATGGCATCAAAAGCAATTGCACTTGATGAACTTGGAAGAACAGCTGATGCAGTTGCTTTATGTGAAAAAGCATTAGCACTAGATCGAAATGATGAAGATATTTCAGATTTACTAAAAGACCTTAAAGGAAATTAAACCCTAATTTTCTTCTCTAAATTTTGTAATTGTCTAGATAAATTATCTACAATGTTTCGTAACTCTTGATTGTCTCTTTGGATATCTGAATAATTTTGGTCAATCTGGTCTGTATTTGTTATAGTTAATGCATATTCAACATCAAGATACGTTTGACTACGTTTCTTTTCGTTTTGTCTATAGTATACTAGTTTGATACTCTTGTGTCCCATCAGAGCTTCTGCAAAATCTGATTGATGTGCATCTGTTACTTGAGTTTTAAACCATGCACGAAATGCATGAAAGTGTATCACATACTGTCCATTCTCATTTCTTTTTGAGAGTTCAGGGATTTCTGAAATTAATTTTCGTAATTGATTCTCATAGTTTTGTCTTGCAGTAATTAGACTGCGAGAATATTGTTCTTCTAGGGAAAACTCAATCATTTCTTTTTCTAATAATTTTACTCTATGAGTATCACGGTTTTTTAGAATGTGATTCTTGTAATGGTCAGTTTCTAGTCGTGTTTTTAGTGAATCTAGCCTCATTTTATGAGATTTTAGAAATAGGTATTGGTCTGATGATAAATGAATTCTTGAATCATATTTTGTAATATAGTCGTGTAATGCTTTTGTTGCCTCTGAACTAATGCATGTAATTCTAGTCTCTCTAGTTTTTGTGGTTTCACGTCGTAATGTAATAGTTGTTGGATTTACATCAAGGTTAACATCAGATAGTTTTAGTTGTAAAATTTCTGAAATTCTCATTCCACTAGAGCATGCCATTAAAATTATTGTTGCAAGATTTCTGTTTGCTAATCGTAACAATCTGTTAATTTGCTCTTTTGTAATTCCTTCTTGGTATGGTACAGTTCGTTTAGGTAATGTGAATTTTTGTTTCATATCTTCAATGTAAATTTTACATCCTACAGAATTCAAAAATTCTTTTGATGTCATTAGATATTCTTTGATTGTAGTTGTACTGTATGGTTTACCATCTTTTTTTAGATACTCTGAGAGAAATGTATAGTAATCATCTAACACATCAAGTGGATCTTTTTGTTTTGATTCTAGTAGTATAATTAGTTGATTGATATCTACATTGTACTTTACAGATAGAAATTCTGTAAACCTAGATAGGTTAACTTTGTAGCATCGCTTTGTTGCAAAACTTCTTGAACGTCTAAACTTTTTTGCAAGAAAGGATTCAATTCTATCTTCAACACTTTGTATTTGCATGTTAAATTGTACATTAACATCAGAGTTACTTAAAGACCGATTGAATATTGCCATTACATATCATAGTTAGTCGTGTATAGTTTTCACTAGGTGGGTTTTAAAATTTCAAAAAATACATAGCTAACGCTAAGCATAATTTTAAAATTAAAAAATGCATAGCTAACGCTAAACATGATTT
>Ga0233434_1003829_pt1 | contig 11939 bp, 11 predicted proteins | sample SI_122_August201_4_FD_182738 | JGI IMG/M metagenome (GOLD analysis project Ga0233434, IMG submission 182738) | Seawater microbial communities from Saanich Inlet, British Columbia, Canada - SI_122_August2016_120_MG | ecosystem: Environmental > Aquatic > Marine > Inlet | place: Canada: British... | reverse complement strand
TGGTTCGCCAAATCTTTTTTCCAGGTCAGGTTCTTCCCAAACTGGAATAAGAATCAGGCACAATCCACAAAAGACCAGAAACCACGAGCCCAAGAGAACCGAACCAAAAAAAAGGGACTCTCCTAACAAAACAAGCCAGACCCCGACCATCATGGGGTTGCGTAAATAGATATAAGGTCCCTGAATTACCAGTTTCCTGGGTGGATCAAATGGGGCTGGGGTGCCTTCACCCACTTCGGTGAACAGGGAGACTGTTTTCCAGCACAGTCCTGCACCTGATGTGACCAACAAAATTCCGGCAAAAGATCGCAGACTATTAAAATCGTATGGGAAATGCTCAAGAATTCCCCCAGGGCGCGAACACCAGATCAGAAAGGCAGGGATCACCCCCATCACATTCAACGGAAAAATCAGAAACGCCTTGACCAAAGACCGAGATAACTTCATAGACCCGACTGGTTTTTATAAGCTTTGATCAACCATAATCAAATACCAATAACACTATAAAACCTATGGTGACGGCGGCCGAAAACCACACCATGAATTTAAACATCATCCATTACCTCCAGGATTGAAATCGAAATCTACCAGAATAGATTCTCACGAGGGCTTTTTCACAATACATATTGCCCCCATAAACGTTTTCTCTGTGCCCTTATCATATATTTTGTTATTGGGTAAATTCCAAATCCCGTATGAATCCAGCATCAGGCTATAGTATTTCCGTTCCTGCCAACCAGGCGAATTTTCGTTAATGCAAAACTGAGTTTTTAAATTCGCAGTAGCTCGGTCTCCAAACCTGCGTGTTACTATTTTTGAATAGATGCCCTCAGGGTTCTCCGAGTTCACAATATCCATGATAGGCTTGCCGATCAGCTCTTTTACTTCAAACTCTAAAAAAGAACTGAATCTTGCATTACAACTCAAAATCTTTCCTTCAGTATCCAACGAGAATACCCCATCGGATGACTTTTCAAGAATAACCCGGCACTGGTTTTGGCTCTCAACTAACTCATTATTTTGATATTGCAGTTTCTTATTCAGATTTCCCTTTTCCTGAATCAACTGTTCTATTTTTAGATGCGTTTGAACCCGGCTTACAACCTCTTCTCTCTTGAACGGCTTAGCGATGTAATCCACACCTCCGACCTTAAAACCGTGAACGATATCTTCTACTTCAGTTTTTGCTGTTACAAGAATGACCGGTATATCCTTGGTAGCCGGGTTGGATTTTAATTTTCCGCAAGTTTCAAATCCGTTAATTCCCGGCATCATCACATCCAATAAAATCAAATCGGGCCGGTTTTTTTCTACTAGAGACAATGCGGCTTCTCCGCTCATGGCAATAGATATTTCAAAGCCATCTTCACTGAGGATACGTCGCAACACATCAATGTTGGCAGGAGTATCATCAACAATCATAACTTTCATTCCAACTAAACTGGAATTAATTGCTGTGCATAACAAAAATTAATGCCAGCTGGCCTCACACCTAATGGCTGCTCGCCGCAAGGGCAGAGGGCAATCCCTTTTTAAGCCGAGACATCTACTTCCTAGCCAACAAAACCCATTGCTAGTTGGCGCCACGCCTAGTGGCTGGTTACATTTCGCCTTTAATGTCCTCGAAGGGAAACAATTCTTCGTATTGAAGCGCAAGCATCAGTCGTGGGTCGGTGGTGAAACTTTCATTGATAACACTTAAAAGAGTTGCCCCTTCGGTGAGAAACGTTTGCAGAGTTGTGTCATCACTAACTTTGCGTTGTGAAAGATCATCATAAAGATCTAGAAGGCGTCTCGACTTAGCGATAGACTGGCCAATCTCAGAATAGGTAACTTTTCGGTCTCTACTTTTAATGGCAAACTCGGCGAACGCCACCCACCTATCTATATCACCCTGCACTTCTCCCAAAGTGATGAAATAATTTACATACCCTTCTTTTCCCATACTTTCATACCTTCGAACCGTCTGTGCGCCCCACCCGCTCAGGCTAATCTCCTGAGCGTTCGTGCAAATATGTTTGAGGGAAAATACCAGACGGTTCGTCTGACTGTCCAGTTGCATACCATAATCGGAATAAGGTTTGGCTTTGGCTACTTTTTCATAGGCATGCCAGACGCCTCCGCGCTCCTGCACTTCAGTCCGCGTCTTATCTAGAGCATTGGCCTGTTCTGAGCATTCCTGTTGCGTATTGAGAGGAAGTTTTGCTGGTTTGGTTAGTTCTGCCGCCAGAGCAGAATCAACGGGAACTTCAGCCCCTGTTTTGTTGACTTTGAAAGAGAGGTCTCCTTTGGTTTTACGCAATGTTTCTTTGCGCACCCAAGTATTTTCTTTTACCGGCATCTGGAAAGAAGATTTCTCGACAACATCCTCGCCCTCAACCCCATTGCCACAACCTGCAACCATGACCAACATAATGAACATTATTCGTGCGTATTGCATAGCCCTCGTACCTCGCAATTTGAATTTTTAATTGAAGCTACAGTTATACACTAAATTTGATTACTCTTGCAGTGAATTAAGACGAGGTTTCCATCGCTGGATAACTGCAGTCTATTTATCTGCGAAAAAACATATTTTCGGCTGAAAAAGCCATTGCCTGTTAGACCCAAATCGTGCGAAGAGGGCGTCAAAAAATTGGAGTCTGGCGAGAAAACTGCCAGTATTTATGACCTCACACTCTGAGACCCCCTTCTCGCAATAACCCCATAACCTATTATATTTAAGTGCTTTGAGTCCAAGACTGGAGTAAAAAGTCCTGAATAACGTAGCAAAGGCATACGAATTGCAAAACTCGTTAAGTGATAACCGCTTTATGACGATAAGACCATTAAATATTAAAGGTTTATAACTATGAACATGAAAAAACTCTTCTACTTACTGATCGTTTCTGTCTTCATTTCTGGCTGTGAAGTGAAAATGGGGCCTTCGCAGTTCTGGGACAAGATATTCCGAACGCAGACGGACTCCAACTACTACAAAAATAAATCTGAAGACCTGATACAGACTTTGACGTCTGGCGTTGCCGAATATGAAATTAACAAGGTCACGGTTATGGATCTGGTCGATGAAGATGGCAAGCCTCCTGTTCTTGGAGAATACCTCTCATCAAGAATTGTCGAAGCGATCACCAAAAAATACTTTTTCAAGGACAAGGTTTTCCGGGTAGCGCAAAAGGGAGAAGTTCAAGCGGTGATGGAGCAGTTAAACCTGCAACCTTCCTACTCGTACAATCGAGAAGAAATCCGCGAGATGGGCAAGGCGCTCCAGTCTCAGGCCCTCATCACAGGCAAGATCACCGACCTTGGGACGAACATTGATGTTCATCTCACTTTGACAGATGTCATGAGTGGAGAAGTGATAGCGTCCGCCACCGAACATCTAACCCGGACCAAATTCGCCGTCGAGATGTTACGCCACCACTAACCACCCCTTAGCAGGGGAGGCCATTGGCAAAGGCTTTAAGCCGAGACAACTCTTTGCTCGCCAAACTAGGTCATTGCTCATTGAGCCCAGCGGCACGCTGCCCCTTGGCAGGGGAGGCAATTGGCAAAGGCTTTTTAAGCCGAGACAACTCTTTGCTCGCCAAACCAAGTCATTGCTCATTGAGCCCAGCGGCACGCTACCCCTTAGCAGGGGAGGCAATTGGCAAAGGCTTTTTAAGCCGAGACAACTCTTTGCTCGCCAAACCAAGTCATTGCTCATTGAGCCCAGCGGCACGCTGCCCCTTGGCAGGGGAGGCTATTCAGCTATCAATACGAGCTACTGATTATGACCGCCAAGTGCTTTCCGGTATCGGGATAAAGCCATCAGCGGAAAGAAATGCTGATACATATGGTATTTGATGAAGAAATGGATGGGGAACCCGGTACCGGTGAATTCATCCTCCCACCAGCTTCCTGAAAACTCACCCGAATTTTTTTGCGTTTCAATTAAATAATTCACGCCACGTTCCACAACTGAGCTTTGAGCTTCATCGGCGGCGATGAGCCCCAAAAGGGCCCAGGCCGTTTGCGAAGCGGTACTTTTACCACGGCCGCGCAGGCTCGGCTCTGTATAACTCTGGCAGGTTTCCCCCCAGCCACCGTCTTCATTCTGGTGAGACTCCAACCAACGCACGGCTTTACGGCTGAACCTATCTTTCATGTCTTCGCCGATAGCACGCAAACCGTTCAAGGCTAGAAACGTTCCATAAATATAATTCACGCCCCATCGGCCGAACCAACACCCATCAATTTCCTGACGTTCTTTGATAAACTCGATGGCCCTTTTGACTTGCGGGTGCTGCTTGTTAAATCCCCATTTAGCCAGCATCCACAAAATCCGACTGGTCACATCCACCGTTGCAGGGTCCAACAACGCCTTATGGTCGGCGAAAGGGACCTCGTTGAGAACCTCTTTGTCGTTATCCACATCAAAAGCTCCCCAACCGCCACTCTTGCTTTGCATGCTCAGCAACCAATCCATCGCACGCTGACATTCGCTCAATTTCCAGCGGTTATCAGAGACCTCGACCCGGTTGAGGAAAAGCAGTATCTCTGCCGTATCATCAGTATCTGGGTACAGTTCGTTATAAAACTCAAAGGCCCAGCCTCCCGGTTCCGCGCCCGGATTCTTCACCTGCCAGTCGCCGCGCTTGGTCACCTGTTTGCTGACAATCCACTCACCCGCTTTTACCAGAGCCGGGTGGTCTGTCGGCAATCCTGAATCCAACAAGGCATTGGCGCAAATGGCTGTGTCCCATAAGGGCGAAACGCATGCCTGCATCCAGAGTCGTCCATCTTTTTCCAGCATGAAGCGGTCCACCGCTTCCATTCCTTTCACGCAAGCGGGATGATCTTTTGGATTACCTAAAAGGTGCAATGCTAAAAGAGCATTAAACATTGCCGGCTGAATGCCAGCAAAGTCACCCTCATCTTCCTGATGCCCCAGCGTCCATTCCTCGACCTTGCGGAGTGCTTTTTTGCGAAACGGTTTGAAGGGAAACTTGCCGATAAACTTGGTGAAAAGATCCAGATAAATAAACGTGTTCCTCCAACTTGTAAAGGGCAGGCCATTGGGTTTGAAACCCATATCCTGATCCTTTTCGGTGAACAATTCCTGAACATCATGTCCTTCAGGAAGTTCATGAACCGGCTCGAAGGAGCGAACTACAGAAAGCGGAACCACCGTACCCCGTGACCAGCTTGAAATCTCATAGATATTGAAAGGGAACCAGTTCGGAAACAAAATAATTTCGACTGGCACTGCTGGGCATTCGTCCCAGGAAAGCTGGCCGAACATGGCGAGGAACATTTTTGTGAAGACTCTGGTTTTTTTTATGCCCCCGTTTGCAAAAACCGCCTGGCGTGCCCGCACCATTTCTTTCCGATCAGCGGGCAGACCTGCCATTTTCAGAGCCATATAAGACTCAACTGTAGAATTTATATCGCACAACCCCCCGTAAAACAGAGACCAGCTGCCATCTTCCCTTTGCTGATGCAGCAAATATTTTACGACCTGATCTTGTTTGACCGGGTCCAGACGGCCAGTAAAATGCATGAAGAAAATATATTCAGCCGAAATGGTGACATTGGCCTCCAATTCATCCACCCAGTAGCCTTCACCATTCTGGATAGAGAGTAAATAGTCCCGTGAAGACTCAATAGATTGGTCCAGAGCTTCTCCATTGACACCCACCCCCGATTGAGGGGATTCTATACCTTGCAATTTTTCCATATTTTCCATATAGTTAGCTTGCTGAACCTAAAAAGTGTTAAGTAGATAAATTTAGTCTATTTTCTCTGAAAAATAAAGTAAAGAATCTTTCCCACAAAACTGTCATTTAGTTTTGGTTTCTGGTTGACAGACCCACATATCTCCTTTATTATAGCCGGTTTACACCCCCAAAAATAAATATTGACTGAAACCGGAATATAATGAAAACAACATTTTTTGCTAAGAGCACCGATGTCGCAAAGAAATGGGTGATAATTGACGCCACTGATAAACCTTTAGGGCGCGTGGCTAGCACAGCCGCATCAATCATTCGTGGTAAGACCAAACCCATTTATACCCCCCATGTTGATACAGGTGACAATGTCATCATCATCAACGCCGCGAAAGTTAAACTGACCGGTAAAAAATGGGACGACAAAATTTATTACCATCATACTGGTTGGCCTGGAGGAATCAAATCCGTTACGGCAAAACAGGTGCTCGAAAAACAACCTTCTGATCTGCTGAAAAAAGCGATCCAGGGTATGTTGCCGAAGACCCGGTTGGGCAGAACTCTGCACAACAACTTCAGAATTTATAATAACGACCAACACCCGCATACGAGTCAGAATCCGGAAGTAGTTGGTATCTAAACTTTTTAAAAGAGAGCAAACACGATTATGGAAGGCACCATCGAAAAATTTTACGCCACGGGAAAACGCAAAGAGTCCATCGCCAAAGTATGGATTCAAAAAGGTAGTGGCAAAATCTCGGTCAATAACAAATCTATTAAAGAATATTTTTGCCGGGAAAGCCTTGAGTTCATCATAAAGCATCCGTTGATCACGACCGAAACATTAGAGACTATCGACATTCAGGCTACGGTTCAGGGTGGCGGTCTTTCCGGCCAGTCTGGCGCATTGCGTCTGGGTATTTCCCGGGCTCTCATTTTGACCGACCAAAGCTTGCGAACACCCCTTAAAAAAGCTGGATTCCTCACTCGGGACTCAAGAAGCGTAGAAAGAAAAAAATACGGACAACCCGGGGCACGCAAAAAGTTCCAGTTCTCCAAACGTTAATCACCGGCTTTGCCCGGTGGACAACTCGGGCAAAGCGCAGATTATTCAGGCCTAAAACAAAGCCATACCACTATGGTATGGTGGTGCATAGCCTGCCCCTCCCGAGCAACACAACTTTCTACTCAATTATAAGGGGCAGAAAAATCCCCTATTCAACAGGCAGGTTTTGCTATGGTTAAAATAGGTATAGCTGGAGCCAGTGGGTACACCGGACTGGAATTGGTCCGTCTTCTCACCGGGCACCCGGAGGTAGAGCTTACGGTTCTCACCTCGGAGACTTTTCAAGGTCAAAATATAGCAGAGGTTTTTCCCTCTTTGAATGGAGTGGTTGACCTCAAGCTTCGGCCTCTGGATGACAGCATCACTCAAGATTGTTCCGTTTTGTTCTTAGCACTACCCCATATAGCGGCTATGGACAAACTTCCTGTTTATTTGCAGTCTGACTGTAAAATCATCGACCTTAGCGCAGACTACCGACTGAAAGACCCTGAAGCCTACTCGGACTGGTACTCCGTCACCCATACCCACCCTGAGCTTCTTGAGCAGGCGGTGTATGGTTTGCCGGAACTGCATCGTCAGGCCATTCAAACAGCACGGTTCATTGCTAATCCGGGGTGCTACCCCACCAGTGTGATTCTGGCTTTGGCTCCGCTTCTTAAGACCGGCTGGGTAGACCTCGATTCCATAATCTCTGACAGTAAATCCGGCGTTTCCGGTGCCGGGCGCAAACCTTCACTGACCACGCATTACGCCGAAGTCAACGAAGGCATCAGTCCTTATGGATTAGCCAGCCATCGGCACACTCCAGAAATGGAACAGGAGCTTTCTGCTTTAGCAGGAAAACCCGTGCAACTTACATTTTCTCCACACTTGACTCCTATGACTCGGGGAATGTTGAGCACGGTTTATATCAACATGAACGAAGCCCTCAGCGATGAAAGGCTGGTCGAGCATTATCGCAATTTTTATAAAGACGAACATTTTGTACGCGTGTTGAATCCGGGGAAATTCGCCAGCAGTCAGCATGTACTGTCTTCTAATTTTTGCGATATTGGTCTCAAGGTAGATTCACGCAACCAGCGCTTGATCATCACCAGTGCGCTGGACAACCTGATCAAAGGTGCCTCGGGGCAAGCCGTCCAGAACATGAACATCATGCTGGGCCTGGATGAAAAAACGGGTCTCAAAGCTCCGGCAATTTTCCCTTAATACAATTAATAAGACCATGAAACTTAAAAAAAATCGCAACCCTGCTGTTCCTGGCTTTAAGGCTGTGGGACTAAGTTGTGGAATCAAAGCAAAAAAAATTAAAGATCTGACATTAATCATTTCTGATGTTCCGGCTACGGCCGCAGGAGTCTTCACCAAAAACCGTGTCGTGTCTCCCGGCGTGACATGGAGTCGTCGTGCATTAAAAAGCGGTAGTTGCCGTGCTATTGTTGTTAACAGTGGAAATGCCAACACAGTGGTCGGCCCTAAGGGCATGAAGGACTGCGATGAAATCACAAAAAAAATTGCCGAGGAATTATCCATTCCGCAAAAAGAAGTTCTCATCGCTTCCACCGGGGTGATAGGGGTTCCGCTTCCTTCCGAAAAAATCATAAAGGCCGCTCCCCAACTGGTGAAGAAATTAGGACGGACTGCGAAGCACTGGACCGATGCCGCTGAAGCCATAATGACCACCGATCTGGTTTCAAAGTCAGATCGTATTCAATATACTTTTAAAGGTAAACGAATCACCATAGGCGGGATCACCAAAGGGTCCGGCATGATCCACCCTGATATGGCAACCATGCTTGGGTTTTTGTACACCGACGCTGCGATCGATTCCAAAACTCTTAAAATGGCCCTGATAGAAGCCGCTGATCGTTCGTTCAATCGCATTACCGTAGATGGCGACAACAGCACTAATGATTGTGTCATTGTCCTCGCCAACGGAGAGGCTAAAAATTCTACGATAAAACCCAATACACCAGCCTATCGGGAATTTTTAAAAGCTTTAACCACAATCTGCAAAAACCTGGCATCTAAAATTATTCTGGATGGAGAGGGAGCAACCAAATTCGTCACCGTTCGCGTTCAGGGAGGGAAATCGCGTAAGCAGGCGTACCTCATAGCAAATTCCGTTGCCACTTCGTCACTGGTCAAAACTGCATTGTTTGGAGAGGACCCGAATTGGGGACGAATATTTTGTGCGGTAGGAAATGCCGGCGCACCCTTTGATCCCGACAAGGTAGATATATTGCTAAATAAAAATCTACTGGTGAAAAATGGCAATCCGACAAATTTATCACCTAAGAAACTGGTCAAGGCAATGCAACAACATGAAACCGACATAACCATTGACCTGCACAGTGGCAAAGAGTGGGAAGAAGTTTTGACCTGCGATTTTTCTTATGATTACGTAAAAATCAATGCCGAATACACCACCTAGCAGGGTGCTGAAAAACGCTTTTGGGTGTCATTCTTGAGCAAAGCGAAGAATCTCGCCTTTTGTTTAATAAGGAACTTCGAGATCCTTCGTCGCCGCTTGCTCCTCGAGGATGACAAGTTCGGGGGTTTTTCAGCAACCTGCTAGGCAGAATACCTCTGCAGATAGATTGCGCCGAGCAGGACTAGATACCTGACCCATTCTGTATTTAAATTGCCCGAAAATTGACCCTGATGATATTCTTGTCAACGACCGATAAGGTTTATTAAGCATGGCTTTACTAGAAATTAAAAACTGTCTTGATCCTGTTTTAAGGAAATTGTGTCTGCCCATTGAAAATATTGATGGGGAACTGGTCACCCTTGCTGAAAATATGGTGGAAACTACACTCGCCGCTCCGGGAGTCGGGCTTGCCGCTAATCAGATTGGGTTGCCGTGGCGCCTGTTTGTAGTCAACATCGGCATTGAAACCGACAAGGATAACCTGGTTACCGTGATCAACCCAGAAATCACCGCAATGGAAGGCAGCGAGATCGGTGAAGAAGGTTGCCTGAGCATTCCCGATGTAATGGCTGAAGTGAACCGGGCCAGCCAGATCGAAATCAAAGGTTACGATTTAGATGGGAACGAAATCCGCTACGAAGCTCAGGGATATTTAGCCCGAGCCTTTCAACATGAAATGGATCATTTAAACGGTATTCTTTTTTGGGACAACATCGGAAAAATGAAACGGGACATTCTAAAACGAAAATTCAAAAAGAAAATCAAAGAGCAGGGTGCATGAACATTGTTTTTATGGGAACACCAGAATTTGCGCTTCCCACCCTCAAAACCCTGCACCATTCTTCGCATTCCATACTGGCGGTCATCACCCAACCCGATAAGCCAAAGGGCCGGGGACAGAAACTTCTTGTTTCGCCAATCAAACAATATGCATTAGATTCTGACCTTCCCATACTGCAACCTAAATCGGTTAATGATCCAGAGTTTATCGAATCATTAAAACAAAATCGACCCGACGCAATTATCGTAGTCGCCTTTGGTCAAATCTTAAGTGAAAGTTTTCTTAAAATTCCCAAACAATTTTGCATCAACCTGCATTCATCACTGCTACCAAAGTTCCGGGGTGCGGCTCCTATCCACCGGGCTATTCTTAACGGTGACACAAAGTCGGGAGTCACCACCATGATTATGGACAAAGGTATGGATACCGGAGATATTCTGCTCATGCAAGAAACTCCTATTCATGAGACTGATACCGCGCAAACTTTGCATGATACTTTGTCAGAAATGGGAGGCGCTCTGGTGCTCGAAACCCTCAAGAGACTTGAAGAAAACACACTGCTACCAGTCCCGCAGGACCACAGCCAGGCAACGTATGCGTCCAAACTAAAAAAAGAAGAAGGTCTGATTCGCTGGGAGCAATCCGCAACCACCCTCTCTAATCAAGTTCGAGGTTTGACCCCGTGGCCGGGAACCTACACCTTGTTAAACAAAAAACGGTTACGAATATTAAAAGTACAAGTCGGTGAGGGATGCCCTGACGATGTCCCCGGCAAGGTTGCCCGAGTTACGGATGTAGGCATTGAGGTCGGTACTGGACAAGGACGACTGAATATCACCGAGCTTCAACCGGAAGGCAAAAAAAGTATGTCAGCCAAAAGTTTTCTAGCTGGCCATAAAATTGAACGGGGAACCCTGTTTGATCCAATCCCGATTCCAAATCAACCGTGAGGTAGGTATGCCAAGAACATTAGTCACAGGTGGTGCAGGTTTTCTCGGTTCGCATTTATGCGAATACTTCCTGAACAAAGGCCATGAGGTCATCTGCATGGATAATCTCATCACTGGTTCTATGGACAATATATCTCACATAAAAAGCGAGAAGTTCCAATTTGTGAAACATAATGTCTCTGAGTTTATCAACTTGGAAGGCGAGCTGGATTATATTATGCATTTCGCGTCCCCTGCCAGTCCCATTGACTATTTAGAGCTTCCCATTCAAACCCTTAAAGTGGGAGCGTTGGGCACACATAATGCTCTCGGTTTGGCAAAAGCTAAAAAAGCCACTTTCCTTCTGGCCTCCACTTCTGAAGTTTATGGCGATCCGTTGATCCATCCACAACCGGAAGAGTATTGGGGGAATGTGAATCCCATTGGCCCACGCGGTGTCTATGACGAAGCCAAGCGGTTTGCTGAAGCCATCACCATGGCTTATCACAGAACCCATGACATCAACACCAAGATCGTCCGTATTTTTAATACCTACGGGCCGCGCATGCGTGTCAATGATGGTCGCGCTATTCCCAACTTCTTAAAACAGGCGCTCACGGGAAAAGATTTAACCGTCTACGGAGAAGGTTCTCAAACACGAAGTTTCTGTTTCGTATCAGATCTCGTTGAAGGTCTCTACCGCCTGTTGATGTCAGAACAGAACTATCCTGTCAATATTGGCAACCCAAATGAAATGACGGTTAAGGAGATGGCCGATAAAATTTTGCAAGCCACGAACAGCAAGAGTAAGATTATCCACGTTCCCTTACCGGAAGACGACCCAAAAATCCGTCAACCCGATATCACCCGCGCCAAAAAATATTTAAACTGGGAACCTGTGGTCAGCCTGGATGAGGGCTTGCAATCCACTTTGGAATATTTCAAGGAACAACTGAAAACCTGAAATTCAGGATATTATCATGCCGGGAGAAAACAAATCTGCCATCAAGTACTGGCCGGA
>Ga0233434_1003826_pt1 | contig 11951 bp, 10 predicted proteins | sample SI_122_August201_4_FD_182738 | JGI IMG/M metagenome (GOLD analysis project Ga0233434, IMG submission 182738) | Seawater microbial communities from Saanich Inlet, British Columbia, Canada - SI_122_August2016_120_MG | ecosystem: Environmental > Aquatic > Marine > Inlet | place: Canada: British... | reverse complement strand
AAGTTGAGCGTGATGCTTCAGTTAATCCATAATATGTTGCAAGATTTCCATTTTTAAGAATTGTTTTGTATTCTGATACAATTTCTGGAGGAACAGAAGTACTATTTGTAATTAATAATCTCAAATCCTTTAATTCATTCTGAATTTTATTTTTATGGGATTTTAATAATTTTATTAAAGTTGCAGGTACAGCTGCTAAAGTGGATACAGAAAATTTTTGAATTGTTTCTAATATTTCATCAAGATTAGATGCATTATTTAGTAAAATCAATTGTCCACCAGTATACAAATTTGTGTTTAAACATCCTAAACCAAAAGAATGAGAAAGAGGTAATGGAGATAATGAAATGTCATTTGAACTATATCCTAAAACTGAAATAATATTTTTAAGAGTAAATATGATATTTGAATGAGTTATACCAACTCCTTTAGGTTCAGAAGTTGTCCCAGAAGTATAAAGTAAATGTGCAAAATTGTTAGATAATATTTCAGGATCAGTATAATCATCTTTAGAAAGCATGTCATCAAATTGTTTAACTTTAATGAAAAAATCTGTATTTTTTAAACTACTAAAATCAAGATTTTGAGTTACAAGTAATTGAGATTCTGAGTTCTTAATTTGAAATAATAAATTTTGTCTAGATATATTTGGAGATAAAATATGAGCTGTTAAACCAGCTTTTAATATTCCAATATAAGATACAACAAAATTTGTAGAATTTTCAAACATTAAAGAAACAACAGAATTCTTTGAAAAATCATTTAGTGAATTTTGAAATTTTGAGGATTGCTCTGATAATTGTTGATATGTTAATGCATCATCATATGTAATAATTGCATTTTTTTTAGGAGTATTTTTAGAGTGATACTCCAAAAGATCAATTAATGTTTTCATAATAGAGATTTAACGCACTCCAAAAGATCTTTTGCAGAAGTAAAATTAATAGAATTATCAAAATCAATTTCGATATTAAATTTAGATTCTGCAAGTGCAATTAGGTGTAATTGAGCAAATGAATCCCAATTAGAATATTCACGTTGATGCTTATTCCAATCAAACTCAGATAGGCTCAGATTAGGGAAAATTTCAAAGAAAATATTTTTAATTTCTTTTTCTAAATCAAAATTATCAGACAATAATTTCAACAACTAGATGATAATAAATAAATCTATTTAGTAATTTCTACGTGTTAGAAAAATTATCAATTGGTACAGATATTGTAGAGATTAATAGATTTAGAAAATTACCTTATACAAAAAATAAAAAATTTTATAACAAAATTTTTACAAAATCTGAAATTTCGTATTGTATTAAATATAAAGATCCATATCCCCATTTTGCAGTCAGATTTGCAGGTAAAGAGGCAGTAATTAAATCCATAAAAAATAAAATTGAAATGAAAAATATTGAAATTAGTCATAAAAAATCAAAACCATTTATAAAAATTTTAAAAAAGGAGTCATCTATTTTTCATATTTCTTTGAGTCATGATGGGGAATATGCAATTGCAATGGTAGTTGCAGAAAAAATTAAATAAAATTTCTAGAAAAACTACTAAGTTTTTTTAAGAATGTATTAAAAAATTTATTCTGATCTTTGTTCATCACCCATGATGGTACTTCAATTGTATCAACAAAATTTTCTATAATTTTTTTATCAGAAATTTTTCTATAATTTTGAATTTCATGATATTTTTTAGAAATGTTTCTCAGATTTTTTATTGAATTCAAATTAGCTTTAATTTTTACAAGTAAAAGTCTTTTTTTTAAATAAAATCCAGTAACAGCTAAATCAACAAGAATTAAAGAGGGCAACATTTTGAATAGTGTAGTTCTAGAATAATGTGTTAAAATACAATATTGACGATTTCGCTCCATAAGAAAATATTTGAATTTACTCCATTTGAAACTATAGCCCTCAATTGGATGATAAATTACAGAACTATGAACATAATATGATTTAATTTCTTTCAAATAAGCACGCCAACACAAATCCAAATCATCATGATAAGCAAATAAAAAAGAATCAAAACCTGAAAGTGATTTCATTATTTTGGTTGAAGTAAACAAACAAGTTCCAGATGCATAACTAATTTGTTCATCACTTTCATATTGATTCATATTTTTTTCACCTTTACCACGAGAAAATCCAAATCCAAATAATTGAACCATATTTCCAGTACTAAGAATCAGATTATGATCAGTTGTAGCCATTATTTTTGGTTGGTAGATGCCTTCACCAAATCTTGTATAAGCTTTAACAAGCTCATCTAACCAGTTTGGTTCAACAAGAGTATCAGGATTTAAAATAACCAAAAAATCACCTTTTGCCTCATTAATTCCCACATTATTGCCTTCACAATATCCTAAATTTTCACTATTTTCAATCAAAATAATTTGTTCGAATTTTTCTTTACATATTTTATGGCTATTATCAACAGAAAGATTATCTACAACAATTATTTCATAATTTTTATAATTTGTGTTAAGTAAGGAACCTACACAATCAGTTAACCAATTTCCACTATTATAATTCAAAATAATTATACTAATTAACGATTTTGAATCATTCAAGATTATTCAAATTTTTTTAGTATTATATGGTTTTTAACATATCTATTGATCAATTTTGAAATTTTAAACTTGAGGGTGTTTTACGCATATGTGATGTAGAATTCCATCTTTTTTCTAAATATAAAATTAAATTTTTAATCTGTGATTGATCAAGATTTACTAATTTTGTAATATTTTCTAATGAAATATTATTTTCTTTTGCATACCATATTGTATCAAGTGTTTCATAATTCATTCCATAAAAGAAATCCTCATCGGAAACTTCTAAACTCCAAGTATCAGGACTAGCTTTTCGATTGAGAATATCTACAGGAATTTTTAGATGATGACCTAATTGAAAAATTTGTGTTTTATAGAAATTTTGTATTGGTTCTAAATCTACACCACCATCACCATATTTTACAAAATAACCTTGAATGTATTCAGATTTATTTGTAGAACCAAGAACTGCAAGATTGTTTTTCTCTGCAAAAAAATAGAGCATACTCATTCGCGTTCTATGTTTAATAGATGTAGCAGAAGATAATGTTGTGAAATCTGATGGAGTTAAACGAAATTTATGAATTAGTTTTTTATTATCCTGAATTTCTAAAAATGGAATTCTAAGACCACCTTTAATTACAGCATCCTGAGATACAACTAATCTATACTTGCATTCTTGAGTAAATGAATCAAAATATTTTTTAACTACGTTTTCTCGAATTTTATAAATATCAAATGCTTCAAGAATGGAAGTCATGTCAATTGTTTCAGTTTTTATTCCAAGTTGATCAGCTAATGATTTAGCTAAATTTGCACTTTTAGGACTGGATTCTTTTTCAGGAAGAATTAATCCCAGAACATTTTCAGGGCCAAGGGATTTTACAGATAATGCAGCAGTTACAGATGAATCCAATCCTCCACTAAGACCAATTACAACACCATTTTTTCTAAAATTCTCTTTAACTTCAGATTTTATGAAATTTTCAAGTTGAATACAAATATGCTCAATATTTGATAATTTTAGTAAGTTTTCTAAATTTTTCAATATGATCATCAATTAATTCCAGTAATTAAAGAATAATCCTAGTACCTTCACCCAATAGGAAAATTTTGTTCTCATTTTCATTATTTTTTATAGTAATTTGTGAATTAGTAGAAATAATACTTTTATCGATTTTAATCGGAGAATCAATTTTACAATCATCCATAATTATACTATTTTCAATCACACAATCCTGTAGTTTTGAATTATTTCCAATACTAGTATTTGGCCCAATAGAAACATTTTCAATAATACAATTCTCACCAAGAATAACAGGACCTTTAATTTTGGAATTACCTAAAATTTTTGTGCCTTTTCCAATCAAAACTGTACCAGTAATCAATGACTCATCACTTTTTTCTCCATAGAAATAACTTTCTTGATTTTCAAGTATTGCTCTATTTGCATTAATAATATCCTCAGGAGTTCCTGTATCCTTCCAGTAATCAGTAATTATATGATATGAAATTTTATTATTTTCAGAAAGAAGAATTTGTAATGCATCAGTAATTTCTAATTCATTTCTCCAAGAAGGTTTTAGATTATCAATAATATCAAATATTTTTGGAGTGAGAAAATATATTCCAGTAACTGCAAAATTTGTTGGTGGATCTTTAGGTTTTTCCATAATTTTAGTAATTTTACCTTCTTGCATATCTGCAATTCCAAATCGAGAAGGATTGTCAACTTCACATAGTAAAATTGAAGCATCGTCATTCGATCTTAAAAATTCATTTGCAAAATCACCAATATTTCTTTGAATAATGTTATCTCCAAGAAAAACTAAAAATTTATCATTACCTACAAAACTACGACATAAATTAATTGCATGTGATATCCCTAACGGTTCATCTTGTTTAACGTATGTTATTTTAACATTAAATTTTTCTCCATTGCCATAATATTCACGAACTTTATTCGAACCAATGCCTCCAATAATTATTGCAATTTCTGTAACTCCAGCAGCTGTCATTGATTCTATACAATATTCAGACATGGGTTTATTTGCAATCGGAAGGAGTTGTTTAGGACCAGTATGGGTTAAAGGTCGTAATCTAGTTCCATGACCACCATGAAGTAAAATTCCTTTCATATTACAAAGAACAAAATCTCTCTTAATAAAATAATTCTATTTTTTCCATGGTGTATGCTCAAATATGCTTTCTGACAAATTTTCCCACCATGTAGGATTATTCAAATACCAATTTACAGTATTTTCTATTCCTAATTCAAAATTAGTTTTAGATTTCCAACCTAATTCATTTTGTAATTTATTAGAATCCATACTGTATCTAAAATCATGACCAGGTCTATCATCTACAAATTCCATTAAATCTTCAGATTTATCCATAATCAAAAGAATTTTCTTAATAATAGTTAAATTATCAATTTCATTACCAGATGAAATATTATAAGATTGCCCAGATTTCCCATGATGTAAACAAGATAAAATTGCATCACAATGATCAGTAACATAAAGCCAATCTCGTAAATTTTTACCTGTGCCATAAACAGGAATTTTTTTATTATTTTTTGCTAAAATCAATGTTTTTGGAATTAATTTTTCAGGAAATTGTCTTGGACCATAATTATTTGTACATCTAGTTATCAAAGTATCACAATCATATGTGATATGATATGAATTTACTAACATCTCTGCACATGCCTTAGTAGCAGCATATGGACTAGAAGGGTTGTATTGAAAAGTTTCTGATGCGGATTCTGTATCAAGACTTCCAAATACTTCATCAGTTGAAATTTGGATGAATTTTTTTTTATGTTTTTTAATTGATTCAAGAATAGTAAAAACACCATCTATATTTGATCTAAGAAAAGGTTTAGCATCAGCAATACTTCGGTCTACAAAAGATTCTGCTGCAAAATTAATAACTGCATCAGATTGTGAAACTAAATTATCAACAATTATAGGATCATTGATGTTACCTTTAACAAATTCATAATTAGTACAATTTGAAATTTCATCTAAACTTAATTTATTAGAACCATAAAATCCAGCATCAAGATTAATAATTTCAAATTTTGGAAAATTTTTTAATGTATGTAAAATAAAATTACTTCCAATGAATCCATCTCCTCCAGTTACCAAAAGTTTCATAATTAATTATAAAATTATATTCTTAAAAGGATATGCCGCTTACTAAGGAAAAGGTAATCAAACTTTTATTGCTCAAATTGAGTACTTTTACAGATGGAAAAAGAAGATTTTTCGGTATTTCAATTAGAGAATCATGAAACTAAGGATGTGTTAGACGCTCACATCAATGGTGAATTAACAGTAATCTGGAGAAACTGGGATAAAATAATCAAAAACCCAGAAATGATCTATCTAAATTTAGTCAATCCAGGAGAAATTAAAGGTCCTCACATACATAAAAACAGAACAAGTTACTTTTTCTGCATTGAAGGCAAAATGATTATTGTAATTCAAGATAAAAATGGAAAATATCATGAAATAGAAGCTAATTCAGATAGTTCAAAATTAGTTTCAGTTTCAAATGGAGTAAGTGCAGCAATTATTAATCCATCAAATAAAATTTCAAAAATTTTAGTTATGGCAGATATTGCATGGAGACCAAATGATAATGAAATGGAAAATAATACATTTGATAACTATGATTGGGAAAAATGGAAATGATCCATCATATCTTAATCTATAAAAATACAGGTAAAGAATGACCATAATCAAAATTTTAGAAATTGAAAATACATTTTAACTAAAAATGAGTGGAATAAAGAGTCTAGCAAGAATAGGAACGGGAGACATTATTGGAAATGCTGTTTCAGCAATATTTTGGTTTTATCTTGCAATTATAATTACTCCAGAAGGTTTTGGAGAATTACATTATTTACTAAGTATTGTAGGGATTGTTACTTATGTAACTTTGATCGGCTCACAAAATACAATTATAGTATATACAGCAAAAAAAATTCCAATTCAAAGTACATTTAATTTTATTTCATTAATAGGAGGCATTCTAGGATTTGTGGTTTTATTTTTTATGTTCAATAGAATTGATATTGGATTTTTAGTATTAGGGTATATTATTAATAATTTAGTCATAGGAGAATTACTTGGTAAAAAAGAATTTAATCATTATCTAAAATATATTTTAATTCAGAAAATTCTTACACCCATACTAGGATTAGGATTATTTTTTGGTTTTGGAATAGAAGGTGTGATTTATGGGTTAGCGTTAAGCTATATTGCATTTTCTTTTAGAATTGTAAAAAGTTTTAGAGAAAATAGAATAAACTTTTCCTTATTATCTAAAAGAAAGGGATTCATATTTAATAATTATCTAAGTGCATTAACTGGAACATTCCATGGTCAAGTAGACAAATTAATCATCATGCCAATTTTAGGGGGATTAATTTTAGGAAATTATTCATTATCATTACAAATTATTAACATAATGACAATAGTTACAGTGATATTTTACAAATACATTATTCCTCATGAATCATCAGGCCATAATGTAATAAAAATTAAAAAATTATTAATTTTAAGCAATATAGGATTAACATTTATAGGATTTTTCATAGTTCCATTAATTTTACCTACAATTTTTCCAAAATATGTTGATGTAATAGACATCATAAGAATAATGAGTTTGTCTTTGGTACCAATGAGTATAGCAAAAATTTACACATCAAAATTTTTAGCATTAGAAAAAAGCCGATTTATTTTAATTGGTTTAGGAATTTCATTATCAATAATGATTCCAACTATGATAGTATTTGGAATATGGTATGGAGTAACAGGTGTAGCAATTTCATATGTAGTAGCTTCAGTAACTCAAGCAGTGTATTATGTCATAATGAGTAAAAAATGGGATAAAGAAAACAATATTGAAAAATAATTACAATGTAATAAAAAAATAAGGATTAAGAATTCAACATATTTACACAAAAATAAAAACAAAAAATTCTAGATTTTTTTCCCTAGAATATGCGCTAATTCTTTTGTTGAGGAATAATCAAGTGGATCTATTTTGTATAATACACACTCAAACCCAGATTTCTTCAATAAAGATAACATATCATTCATATTTTTTTCTGGATTTGGCTTTAAAGCTGCTTCAATTTTTACCATATCAATATTCTCAAAACTCTTTTCAGTGAAAAAGAGTTCACAGTTTTTACAATCTGTTTTTAATAAATCAACATGAGGGATTTTAAATTTTGTTAATGCTGTTTCTAAACTATATCCTTGAACTTCTGAAATTATAGCATCTTTACCACGAATATTATAAACAAAAGATGCACCAATATTGGGAGTAATAGAATCCTGATAAAATTTAAGAATTTTATCTTCACCAATAGCTCCAAAAATGGGGATTATTTTTTTAGCTAGTTCAGGATTTAAACTAATATTTTCAAGCATATCATCATAATTGGATTTGATAGGTTCAAAGGAATAAACGGTAGCATTCAAACTAGCATAATACAATGCAGTGTCACCACGTTCAGCTCCCACATCAAGAACAATTTTGTTTGTGAAATCATCATTAAGATTTATCATATGGATTTTTCTAACAAAAGTTTCTATAATAGAAACGGATGTATGAACAGAATCTAAATAAAATTTTATGCCATTAAACACTTCCACAATTTTTCTACCATCATTTTCATAAACTCGAATGGTGTTATCACGTAAATCTTCATTGTCATTTGTATCACCAAAAATAAAATTAACACCGTATTTAATACCTAAAAACAGTAATTCTAATAAATTATCATCTTCAGAAGTTAAGTTTGTTGTTGGAATTGTAATTATATTTTTAGAATCAAAGGATAATTCAATTTTATTATTATCTTTTATTCTATAAAAATAAGCATAAGAAAGTATACCAAGAAAATATAATATATTAGGAAATTTTGAAGATGGAGTACTTATAGTAAATGTATTACTTAGTTTTAATTTGTAGATTTTAAATCCAAATAAGACTGAAAGAATTAAACTTAATTTATTTTTTATTAGCGATGATTTGAAGAAAGGCAATAGGAACCAAAGAGTCCCAAAATTATTTATTATATTCAATTATTTTCATTTAATAAATTTTTTATTTATTATTAAATCATTACTTAAAATTAAATAATCAATTATTTCTAAAATAATAAAATATTAGTTAAAAAATAAATTCTTAGTTATGTGAATTAAGAGGTACAGAAATCACGTATATTTTATTAAATAATTTAACAAAACATAAACTCGTGAGTTTTAGACTTAAATTTATGACAAATCGTAAATAATCGGGTAAATTTAGCAAATTATGTATCTAAGGTACTTATTTCTTAATTATAAGTAAATAATTGAATAGAGAAGATCATATTGAAAAATAATTATGACTTAACAGAAAAATTATCTGAAAAAAACTCAATCAAAATTTTGATTCTATTAATTATAGGTGCAGTGTTCACTAGATTATACTTTACACCATTTCATATTCCTATCAGCTTAGATGGAATTGATTATTTTGCTTATGCAGTCGCAATGAGCAGAGAGGGAATGTTCCCATCAGGGTATCTTTTAACAAATTTTGGATGGTCATCATTTCTATCAATTGTATTTTCGTTTTTTAAAGAATCTGAAATGTTAGAACTTATGAACATACAGAGGATTTTAAATACAGCAATATCAGTTTTGATTGCAATTCCAATTTATTTATTAATAAAAACTTTTTTTAGAAAAGAAATTGCTTTACTAGGTGCAACATTATTTTTATTTGATCCAAGAATAATTCAAAATTCCATTTTAGGTGGAACGGATAGTCTATTTATTTTATTTACAATCTTAACTATTTTATTTATTTTTTATAAAAAATCTTCATTAATTTATTTATCCTTTATTTTTGTAGCATTAGCAGCATTTGTAAGATATGAAGGGATAGTACTAGTTATTCCATTACTAGTATCTTATGCAATAAAAAATAGACAACAAAAAATACCAAATATCAAACTGTTAGTTGGAATATCATTATTTTTAATAATTATAATTCCAATAAATTTTATCAATTATGAAAATACAGGACAAACTAGTATATTTAGTCAAATAATTCACAGAGGAGATTATGTTTCAGAAACAATTCTTGCAAATGAAGTAGATAGAGATGATGAATTTTTTGCAACAAATGAAAATCATATAAGAATTTTTATTGAAAATGCAGTAAGTGGATTTATCAAATATCTAGGTTGGATATTGATTCCAACATTCATTATTTTTTGTATATTAGGAATTATTTTTGTACCTAAAAAAATTACTAAAAATAAAATAATAATTGGATTATTTTTTGTATTTTTAGCATTATCAAGTATTTTCGCTTACGGTAGAGGATTTCAGGAAACAAGATATCTTTTGGTTCTACTTCCAATATTTGCTTTGTTAAGTGGTTATGGATTCAATTATCTGATGAAATATGATTTTAAAAAAATAACATTAATTACAGTTATTGCAGTCATAATTTCTTCATTTATTTTTACAGAATATAAAACTCAAGATAATCAACATGAATATGAAATGTATGATGCAACTTTATTTTTGACCAACGAAGCTGAAGGTGTAAATAATTATCACAGCAACAAATACGTTAAAGTTGCAGATCTTCAAAATAATTGGCCAGAATTACTCCCTAAAGGAGAAAATGGAAAAATGGATCTCATTACAAAAAAATTTAAAATTGAAGGTTTTGAAAGACCATCTGAATATATTGAATTTAATAAAAACAAGGGTTTAACTCATTTATTAATAAAAGAAGGAGATCATAATGGATTTTTTGATGATGTGTTTCATAATGAAAATAAATATCCGTTATTAGAAAAAATAGTTGATTCAAAGGATTTGGGCATTAAAACAAAATACAAAATTTTTAAGATAAATAATGAGGAATAAAAAAATGAGTCAAAAATTCGAGTCAAAAGCAGATACACTTGTATTTTTACAAAGAAAATTAAAAAAAGGAATTATAGAAGAATTAATCACTTTTACAGTAAAAAAGTGGCAAATAGAAAAAAAGCCTATTTTACAAAAAATTATTGATAAATTTTATCCAAATGAAATAATTATTAGAAGTTCTGCCATAGGAGAAGATTCTATTGAATCAACAGAAGCAGGAAAATACAAATCAATTCAAAAAATTCCTACAAAAAATAAAAAAAAAATTGAAAATTCAATAAATGAAGTGATAAAAGAATATGGGAATAAAGGAAATGAGAATATTGAAAATAAAATATTAATCCAAAGACAAACCACTCAAGTAATTACAAATGGAGTAATTTTTACAAATACACCTGAAAATGGAAGTCCGTATTATGTAATTAATTTTAGTGATAGTGAAAATACAGATAATGTGACAAAAGGTGAAACATCTAATTTAGTAAAAATATTTCGTGGTTGTGAAACAAAAATAATACCAAAAAAATGGAAAAAATTAATTTCAGTAATAAAGGAAATAGAACAAATTTTTAATACAGAGTTTTTAGATATTGAATTTGGAATTACAAAAAAGAATATTGTAATATTTCAAGTAAGACCATTAACAACAATACAAATGAAAAATCCAAATATTGAAAAAAAAATATTAAAACTTATTAAAAAAAATCAAATTAAATATAAAAAAATTAAATTAAAAATGAAAAATAGAGAAAAGAAAAGTTATTTTTCAGATATGACAGACTGGAATCCTGCAGAAATAATTGGAAACAATCCCAATCCATTAGATTATTCTTTATACAATTTTCTTATAATGGAAAATTCATGGCAAAAAGGAAGAATTGACATTGGGTACAATCAAAATAATCAAAAAAACCTAATGGAAAAATTTGGAAATAAACCGTATGTCAACATAATTAAAAGTTTTAATTCATTATTTCCAAATACATTTGAGGATAAATTAAAAAATAAACTTTTGAAATTTTATTTAAAAAAATTAAAAAATAAGCCACATCTTCATGATAAAGTAGAATTTGAAATTTTATTTTCATGTTTTGATTTTACTTTTGATGAAAGAAAGAAAGAATTAATAAAAAATGGTTTCACAGAAAATGAAATCAAAAATATAAAAAGAAAATTAATTAAATTCACCAATCAAATTTTAAAAGATTTTGAAAATATAAAAAGAAAATGTATGATTGAATCAGAAATAATGGAAAAAAATAGAATTGAAATAAAAAAGAATATTGTGAATAATGAATTTGATAAAGAAATAATTTCAAAAATTACAAAAAATCTTTTAAATGATTGTAAAAAATATGGAACTGTTAATTTCTCTAGTATGGCACGAATTGCATTTATTGGAAATATTTTACTAAAAAGTTTAGAAAAAAACAAAATTGT
>Ga0233434_1003824_pt1 | contig 11954 bp, 14 predicted proteins | sample SI_122_August201_4_FD_182738 | JGI IMG/M metagenome (GOLD analysis project Ga0233434, IMG submission 182738) | Seawater microbial communities from Saanich Inlet, British Columbia, Canada - SI_122_August2016_120_MG | ecosystem: Environmental > Aquatic > Marine > Inlet | place: Canada: British... | reverse complement strand
CATGGTAGTGGTGGCAACTATTCTTCAGCCATAATTTTTTCACTTGCAAAACACAAAACAGTCAAAGAATCACTGAAATTTGCCAAACAATACACATACGATTCCATAAAAAATGCAAAAAAGATAGGAAAAGGGATTGTGATCACAGATATTCACAAACAAGATAACATACATGCAGAATTATCTAAATCAATTCAAAAATTTACAGAGATTAATAATATTTACAAAAACATACCAGAATGCCAGACAAATTTCGTATATTCTAAACAAAAACCAAAATCAACTAAAGATATTTTAGGAATTTCTGGAAGAATCATCAAAGCTGGAAAGAAAGTGTTAGTGGCAGGGGATTTAGAATATGGAGGATCAAAGCACGTTGCAACAGCATTACTAATTATGAATAAGAAATCATCACAGATTTGTTCGGCAATAAATCTAAAATACCAAACAAGCACTATTTTAAAAATTAAGAGGACAAAACTAGTGGTTTCCAGTTATGATAGAAACCAAGAACCAAAAAGCAACAAATTAAAAAAATCTACTATTCAATGGGGAATTAAAAGTGCCATTAAAGATTCAAAAAAAATACCAGATGTAATTTTTCATAAAGGGGATTTTGGAAAAGAGCCAATGATTATTGTATTTGGAGAAACTCCAAAAAATGTGGTGGATAAAATTTTAAAAATCATTTAATTAAATTCTACTCAAAACATATCCTCGAACATAAATACTAACATTCCAAATAATTATCATGAAGGCAGTGATTTTAGCAGGAGGGTTAGGCACTAGATTACGTCCATTAACAAACAAGACGCCAAAACCTATGCTACCATTAGGCGAAAAACCAATTTTAGAACATCTAATGGATTGGACAAGAAAAAATGGTGTCAAGTCAGTTGTTTTGTGTGTTAGTTATCTTAGAGAAACTATCGAGGATTATTTCAAAGATGGAGAAAAATTTGGGGTAAACATAGAATACGCAATTTCAAGTAAACAGTTAGCTACTGCAGGTCAATTAAAAACTGCAGAAAATTTTATCGATGATACTTTTGTATGCATATATGGGGATTCAATTTTTAATTTCAGTCTTAGAAATATGATAAAGCAACACAATAAGAAAAGATCATTCATCACAATGGGTCTTGATGAATACAAAACAAATCTACCATATGGCGTAATTGAAACTTTGAAAAGCGGAAAGGTTACCAATTGGAATGAAAAACCAGAGATTAAAGCTAATGTAAACATGGGGTGTTATGTAATGGAGCCAGGGGTTTTGGGTTTAATTCCAAAAAATAAACCATATGGAATGGATGATGTTATCAAAAAAGCTATGAAGAGGGAGAAAGTAGTTAGTGGTTTTCTAACAAAGGACGGATTTACAGATATTGGTAATAAAGAATCATACAAAAATGCATATCAAAAGTACGTCAAAAAACAGGGCAAAAACCAAAAATGAGTGAACCAATAATTAGAGAATTAAAAAAGGGTGACCTCCAAAATGGATTTCTTACAACACTTGATTCACTAAGACAAACAAGTGACATTGATAAAAATAAAGCAGAAGAAATTTTTGAGAAAATTAACTCCAATCCAGATCACATCATAGTAATTGCAGAAATGGATGGGAAAGTGGTTGGGGCAACAACACTTCTGATTGAACTAAAATTCATTCATGATGGAGGACTAGTTGGACATATTGAAGATGTAGTAGTAGACAAGAACTTTGAAGGACAGAAAATAGGAGAGAAAATTATAAAATATATTCTAGAATTTGCAAAAAATAGAGGCTGCTACAAGACAATTTTAGACTGTACAGATGACGTAAGGGGATTTTATGAGAAAATTGGATTCAAGCAGATAGCAAATGAATTAAGATTTGATCACATCTAGAAATATTCTTTTTTAGGACGAATCTTTTTGAGTTTAGTCAAATACGCTCCAACACCAATTACAGGAAAAGACAACACAATAAACAAAACAGGTACAAATGTCACTACATCTGTAAGATATGCATCATCAATATCATCTAACATGAAATAACAAGTAATCATCCCCAATAACAAAACAATACCACCAGCGATAATCATCCCCCCTATTGGTCTTGAACCATAACGTTTGGTCATAATGAAAGGAACTGCAGCTAAAATTCCAGCTGGTCCTACACCAATTGAGATGAATTGAAATATTTTAGGATCTGCTTCAAATATCAAACTAAATTCTAACTGTGCTGGTGCAGTAATCATAAAGTTGTAAATAGAAATCATTTCACCAGAAAACATTGCAAACAAAGCAAGACTAGTTACTGCAAGCCATTTCTCAATTGCCATAAGTTTAACAGAATTTAGTTGATAAATAAACCATTCAAAAAATCATACAATACCAACAAGGCGGGATAGTTCTTTTCTACAAGAGATACCAAGTTTTACTGCTGCATCTTCAGGAGAGATGTCATTTAAGAAAATACCATATCCCCGTTCTAATCCAGACCAAGACTTGGTAATTGGATAAATTTCAATGTGCCAATGAATTTGTCTACTGTTTTTCTTTTCAGGAGAAAGATGGAATACCAGATTGAATGAAACATCTTTGATGGTTTTTGATAATCCACCCAAAGTTGATCTTAAAATCAAGGACAAGTCATTGATTTCTTTTTGAGAAATTTTTGAAAAACTGGTGGTGTGTTTTTTAGGAGCAATCCAAAACTCATAGGGGTATGACGGTGCCCATGGGCAAAATGCGATAAAACCATCAGTCTGAAGAACTTGCCTGGCGCCTCCAGTTTCCTCATTAATTGTCTGACACATATGGCAAACACCTTTTTCATTTAGAATTTTGTGAGATGCTTCAGCTTCCTCATCAATAATTGGAGGAATAGTAGAAAATGTCAAAAGGTTCAGGTGAGGGTGAGGATTAGTGCTTCCAGCCAAGTCACCATGATCACCATAAATTGAAACATACGTAACCCCTTTTTGGGTATAGAGCCATCTCAAACGGTCTTGAACAACAACCAGAACATTTGACCATTGTTCAAGGTCAATTGTTGCAAAAGTATCTTTTGGGTTTGGAGATGCAACAACCACATAATGATAACCATATGCAGGTTCGCTGTAGAAAGGTTTCTCACTGTAAGAATTTTCAGAATCTATGGATACAATAGGATTTTTACTTTCAAAAACTCTAATGCACCAGTTTTCAACATAATCATCATCATTATCTTGAAGACGTTGTAGCATTCCATCTCTTGCAACAAGAGATAAAACAGAAGGATTAGTCATTGCTTCATTTCCAGGAGCATATGGAGATTTTTTTGGATCAGTAATTTTGTTATCTTTTTTAGAGACAATCATAAAACGTTCAGAAACATAATCTTTGCGCATGTCTCCCATAATTGTAATTGGGAGCACATCGATGTTAAAACGTTTACTAAGATCTAAAAAGATCAAAATTAAAAATAATTTTGAAATAATTTTTCGTAGAATTAGGAAAATCCTACTTTCATCAAAGCACATGTTTTAAAAAATTAAAAAATCATGTACCATACATTTTATTTTGATCGCATGGTTTGTTGCAAGACTTAAAGGAGAGCAGTAGATCCTCGATAAACAGGAGATAGTATGGATAATTCTGATGTTCATATGATTTACGTTCTTTTAGATGGGGTCGGAGATCTTCCACACCCAGATTTAGATGGAAAAACACCACTAGAGGCTGCAAATACTCCAATATTAGATAAAATTGCAAGTAATGGTGCAATAGGGGAAGTAATTTCTGTTGGAAGGGGAATAGCACCAGAATCAGATATTGCAGTGTTTAACATGTTAGGATACGAATTCAAACATGCAGATTATTCAGGAAGAGGCGTAATTGAGGGAATAGGAGTTGGAATTGATTTTAAAAATGGTGATTTAGCACTAAGAGGAAATTTTTCTACATTAAATGATGATGAAGTAATCATAGACAGAAGAGCAGGAAGACAAATCGAAAAAGAAGATGCAGATGGGATTGCAAGAGAGATTGAAGAAAAGATCAAATTTTCAAATCCAGACACATCAGTTGTCGTGTCTCCAACAATTGGACATAGAGTGACAGTTAGAATTAGAACAAACACACGTAAACTATCTTCAAAGATTACCAACACAGACCCAGCATACAGTAACATTGGAGGCATGGGAGTCGCAAAAGCTGTTGGAGATTTTTTGAAAATTGAAAAATGTTTACCTTTAGAAGATAATGAAGATTCTAAATTCACTGCAAATTTAGTAAACGAATTCTCAAATCAATCAATCAAGATTATGAAAGAGAGTCAAATTAACAAAAAACGTAAAGAACAAGGCAAAAAGCAACTTAGTTGTATTTTACTTAGAGATGCAGGAAATAAATTTCCAGATGTAATTCCAATTAATGAAAAATATGGAATAAAGTTTTCATGCATTGTAGACATGCCAGTTGAGCTTGGAATTTCAGATGTTCTTAAAATGAAAGCATTTGAAGCTGGAGGACTAACAGACTATGAAGAAAAGGCCAAAGTTGCTGCAAAGGCAATGGAGACTCAAAATTCCATCTATGTTCACCTCAAAGGACCAGATGAGTTTGGACACGATGGAGATGCTATAGGTAAAATGAAGAACATTGAAGAGATTGATCAAAGATTTTTTAAAACTCTTGTAGAAAATATTGATTCAAACAAAGTTGCAATAATTATTTCAGCAGATCATTCAACACCATGTATTAACAAAGGACATAGTGATGATCCGGTTCCAGTTTTAATTTCAGGTGATTTTATTAAAAATGATGGAACAACAAGAATGACAGAAGAACAAGCCAAGAAAGGAAGTATTGGATTACTACAAGGTGCACAAGTTGTTCCAAAAGCTCTAGAACTAATTAAATCTCAAAAATAGTCAAAGTATTTGCTTGTTGCATTTCAACTATTTTTTGTTTCATCATATCAATATCAATTGAATGGTATTTTGAAGGGGAGTTTTCTAATTTTTCTAAAGCACGGCTTAGCATTCCAATCCCGATAGCCAAGTCATTTTTTTGAGCATGGGCAAAAGCAACTGCCAATAAAATAATTCCTTGAACAAGTTCTTTTTCATTGCCAAAGCATTTTTTCCAAACACCTTCAAAAGCCTCATGGCACTCCCAAAACCTTTCACTGTTAAAGTAAAAAATTCCATCTTTAATTCCCTGCTCTTTTTCAATATCTTCTTCAAAAACATGGCGGACATTATCTTTGGAGCCAATTGGAGATAATTTTTTGATTAGTGTGTCAAGATCATTTTTTTCAGCAGCTACATCCAACTCTACAAATTTACTGGCAATTCTTGCAACTCTTACTGAAACATTCATGTCTAATGTCAGATCTCTTGCTTTGTGAACTACCTCACGAGAATTTTCAGGACTGTAACAAGTATTTTTCAAATGAAGCAAATAGCGTTCCACGATATTATGTCATAGGAATTTCTTAAATTTCTTATCTATTTCAATCAAGATTTATATGAAATATCTAAAGAATTTTGAATACATGTCCATTATTGAGACAATTACAGACGTAGATAACGCCTTCTTATCAAGAAGAGAGTTAACATGTAATTTTGCAGGATTGGGTGGAAAACTCAAAACATCAGAAGCTACAGATATGATTACTAAAGAATTCAAACTAGACGGCAAAGTGGTAATTCCAATGAGACTAAAAACACATGTCGGAAAACCAACTATTACAGGAACTTTCTATGTTTATGATGATGAAGGATTGGCAAAAAAACATGTCAATCCAACAATTTTCTCAAGACTAGAAAGAACAAAAGCAAAACTAGCTGAAGCAGCAGCACAAGAAGCACCAGCTGAAGAAGTAAAAGCAGATGATGCACCAGCTAAAGAAGCAGAAGTAAAAGCAGATGATGCACCAGCTAAAGAAGCAGAAGTAAAAGCAGATGATGCACCAGCTAAAGAAGCAGAAAAGGAGAAATCTGAATAATGCCTGTAGAGAAAAAAGGCAAAAAAGGTTCTAGTCCAAAGGTATCTCAATATTTCAAAATAGAAGGAGACAAAGTAACAAGAATTAAAAAAATATGCTCAAGATGTGGAAAAGGGGTATACATGTCAGAGCACAAAGACAGACATACTTGTGGAAAGTGTGGATTAACAGAATTTAAACAGTAAAAGTTTAATCAATAATTTAATGCGTAATTAGATTTAGTATAATTTTTTCTTATGAATTTTCAAACTTTTTTCTTGTAATTGATCAATTTTTGAAATAAACGCAGGTGCAATTTTAATTTTAGATATAGATTCTGCGGATAACTTTACAGTGTTAGTATCCAAAAAGATATTGGTTTTTGGTAGATTTTTGTCAGCCCAAAATTTCATGACTTTATCTTCAAGCTTGTAATCACGAAAACCAGCAGGAAATCTTTTTGTAATGTGATTTAACAAGGTACGATCTTTGAAGACTACTCGAGGTTCAAACAATCTAGTTTCATCACTGTAAACATTTTCAAATAAATTTCCAGAAACTTCATCAGAAAGTAAATCCATCTTTGAGATTTTTCGTATTAATTCTAAAAAATGTAAAAATTCGTGTGCCAGTATTGCATGAATTGTGCCTTTAAGCCCATAAGCGATTAGAGGTGCAGAAATTTGAATTACAACCTGAAATTGGTCATCAAACATTACAGGAATGGTTCTTGCAAACAAAATGCCATATTCATATGAATTTGGATTAGGGGAAGAGACTACAAGAGATGGTTCTACATATGCAACAGGATATTGAATTCCAGATGCTTTTTCAATTCTGTTTATTCCTTCAATGATTATAGGGAAACGCTTCAGGGTTAAATCAAATACATCATCAGGAATTACTCCTTTAGAATGTGCATCTTTGAAACGTACTAGAGGATCCAATATTTTTTCTCGACAGTTTTAGACGTAAAAAGGTTGATTTGATTAGGATCTAGGTTTACCAGATTTTGCTTTCTTCACTCTAAGTCTTTTAGCACTTTGATCAGCACGTCTTTGATGTTTACCTTTTTTTCTCATTGGCATAGTGTTTTGGCATAAACAGCGCTAGTTAATTGTTATCATTGTACTTTGATATCAAGAAAATCAAACTCCTTACAGGTACACAAATTATCAATAATTTGAGATATGCCAGGGGAAACATCATCACTATCCACAAATCGCTTAATAGGTAAACCCCCATCTGCTTGGATAAACAAAGAAAATTCATTCTTTGAATTTTTTTTGTACTTTACAGAGGAAATTTTCTTCTCAGAGCGTTTTCCAGATTTTTCATAAACTACTACAGGGTTTTCCCGGAGAACTTTTAATTTTTTTAGGTTTTTTGAATCAATTGTAGATTTTGTAGTTATCTTAATTGCAATAGAGGAGATGAATTTGACAGGTTTTTTTGGAGATTTACCAATAATTTTGAGATTGGTAATTTTTAGGGAATCAAGCGTTACAGAAGTTTTTCTTAGGTTTCTTTTATGAGGATTTTGAATTTTTACAAAAAAGGGCCTTCCGGCACCTAGCACTAGACTAGATTTGTCCTCACCGCCAATCCAAGTAAATTTTGCAGTACCTCCACCTAATTTTTCAAAAACAAACCCAGAGATCAATCCCTCAACACTATCAAATTCAGAGATACCATGAAAATTACAAACTCTACAGCCTTTTCCCAAACAATTCTCACATGATTTTTGTTTCTGTGAAAGCCCCCTCAAAGTTTTAACATATCGTCCATAAAGAGTGACAGATTTTGAACGTAGTTGGCAAGATTCATCTTTTAGGTTTACAGTAAATATGACTTCAGGATTAAGATTATCTACGATATTTTTTGTTTTTCTAGAAAATAATATTCCCAACTCTTTAGTGATATCAGTCTTTATTCCATCAATTCCTTTTAGTTTGTATTTTGAACGAATGTAATCATCTCTATCAATTATAGATGGTTTAACCATAGTACCAACACTAAACGTGTTGTAAGAGTAATCAGATGATACATCAAGCATCATTTTTAAAAAATAATTCAAATTGTCAAATATGTTTTTACAGATATAGCACTTTTGGGTAAAGTTTTGATTTTTCTTTAGTTTTTTTCCTAAAAGTTTGTTTGATGAAAGATGTAGTTGTTTTGAAAATAATCGCCCTAAACAATTATCACACAATTCATGTTTTTTTAATATCTGATTGGCGATAGGAGTAATTTTTTGATATGTAGACATGTTAAATTAAAACTTGGGTAAAATTATCCTAATCCCATTTTTCTAAGTGTACCTTGCATTTGGCGTCCCTTTGAGGCCTTCATCATGTTCTTAGAATTTTTATAATTTTTCATCAGTTCTTTGACTTCACCTTCAGGCCAACCTGAACCACGTGCTATTCTTTTGATTCGGGATGCGTTGAGTAAATCAGGATCCGCTTTTTCACCTTTAGTCATACTTTGAATAATGTATCTCCATTTTGAGACTCGTCCTTCCATCTGATTTACTTGATCTTCTTTTACCATTCCTGAAAGACCAGGCATGCTCTCAAGAATTCCTTGCAATGAACCCATTTTGGTAACTTCTTCAAGCTGATAAAGAAAATCTTCCATGTTCATTTTTCCACTAGAAATTCTTTTCATCCTAACATCATCTCCTTCGTTTTCTAATCGTTTTGCTAAATCCAAAACTGCCTGAATATCACCCATTCCAAGTAATCTTCCAACAAATCTAGTAGGAGAAAATTTTTCTAAATCATCAATTCGTTCACCAGTACCAATGTACATTATTTGTGCACCAGTAGCAGCTGATGCTGCAAGTGCACCACCACCTTTTGCAGAACTATCTAATTTTGTAATAATTACACCGCCCACAGGAATTGTTTTGTGAAATGCTTCTGCCTGATTGAAGCATTGCTGTCCAATGGTTCCATCAATTACAAGTAATGCCAAATCAGGTTCTGCAACTTTGTTGATTCGTTCCATCTCTTCAAGCAAGTCTTGTTCTTCTTTGTGACGACCAGCAGTATCAATTAAAATTACATCTAATGGCTGTCCTGCAAAATGTTTCAAACCATTTTTTACAATATTAGGAGAATCTTTGTTATTTTCCTCACCATAAACCTCTACACCAGATTTTTCACACATTGTTTTGAGTTGCACTAATGCACCAGGACGATATGTATCAGCACCTACAACCCCAACTTTGTATCCTTGTCGGGTTAAAAACTTGGCAAGTTTTGATGCAACAGTAGTTTTACCACTACCTTGAATTCCTAGTAAAATTATTTTATTCTGTTTTCCAGGTTCAAAATCAAAATCAGATTCATTTCCAAGTAATTTTGAGAGTTCATCATATAGTATTTTGACAATATGGTCCTTACGAGAGAGTCCAGGAGGAGGAGTTTCATTTAATGCACGTTCTTCAAGATGTTTTGTAATTTCAAGGACTAGCCGTACATTTACGTCTGATTGTAATAGTGCTCTTTGAACGTCTTTAGAGAGTTCTTTGATTAACTCCTCATCTATGCCTGAAGATTTTACAATTTTTTTGATTGCGTCACTTAAACTAGTCTTGAGTCCATCAAGCATTGTAATTCAACCCAGCCCCCACTATTTCAAACCTTCCTCTATACCCATCCCAATTTTTTTCAGATTGTTTTATTTTGATGGGATTTGAAAAGAGCGGACAATTAGTTACAAACGTTTCAGCTTCGCCACCTTCAAAATTCAAATTGAATCCAAATTTATCAGACAAATGTTTTAAAATTTCAATATCTGATTTTAAGATAGTTTTTCCTAACCAAGTATCATCAAGACCATCAGAAGATACAGTAGTCATTATAAATTCAAAAGTTGAATCAATTAGATCGTTCATGTATTGTTCTGGTTCAGTATCCCATAACGGAGTTACTGCAATTAGATCTAATTTCAAACAAAGAGATTCAAATTTTTCTTTTTGAAATTTACTTTTTATTCCACCATGAACTAATCCTTGAATGTTAAATTTCTCTTTTGCAATTTTTAATAAATTCTCTAAAACAATTAATTCATCTTCAGTTTCATCAGAATCAGAAGAAATTGTTAATTGTGGGATTTTCATAGATTCTGATTGTAGTTTTGTCCATTGTAAATTTGGATGATGTAACAAATGACTTTCTTCTGATTTTGCAAAAACACTAAGAAGACAAGTTACTTCATGTCCTTGTTTTTGTGCCAGATAGATTGAATACATACTATCTTTGCCACCTGAAAAAAGAGAAGCCAGTTTCATTTTCTAAAAAAGGTTCTATTTAACAAACATTAGAGTTTGTTGGAAAAAGGACGCTTCAATACTCATAATCGTCATCATAAAATCAGACGGCTTTTCCGATAATCATCAGCATCCGCACTAGCTCTTAATGTACATGATTTTAGTTTTGTCAAATAATATTCCCAAAAATATGACTAATACGTTATGATTTTCTAGGTACTTTTAATGCGCATGATTTTAGTTTTATCCATGACAACCCAGTATTCCACATTTTGTCCATTTTCTAATTTTCCTTTAACTTCATCATCAATTAGGCTAACATCAATTGTCTCAAAAGTTTCAGAATCCATCACTTGAACAGTATCACCATTAATTGAGATAATCTGGCCTATTTTTTTGTTAATTAGTGGAACGTGAATTTGCATGCTGACAGGTCCCACATGAGGTCTTTTCTGACCATCAAAAATTCCAGCAGCAACAATTCTTGCTTTTGCTGAGCCGTGTTTTCCTGGCTTTGATGTATCATATTCAACAATTCTACATGGCTCGCCACTAGGTTGATCAGTGTGAGGCAATAAAATGTATGAACCAATTTTCAAAGAACCAAGATCAGAAGGTTTACTCATGAAAAACAGTTTTTTGTCGAATATTTAACGCTTACACTTGCAAGTAGAAAACTCATGTCTACTTTAATTGTTCAAGAATTGAAAGACTCATCAAATTAGTCATCTTTAATCCTTTTCTATTCACATCACGTCTAGTTTGATCACAATATTTTTTTACACTTTGATGACTCTTTTCACTTGAGACTTCGATAATTACAATATTTTCAGAGTACGGGAATGTGAATTTTGATGGAGTCAAACAAAATGTATTCATGTTTCCCAATCCGGCTTTTTCAATTTTATCTCGTTTTAGTAATAGATTTGCTATTTCATGAAGATCATCGCCATCCTCACCATATTCCATATAGTAAATAGACACAAAATTGGTATCTCCTTTAATTTCTCTTTGGAATAAATCATCTTTAATGTTAAACACAAAAGACGTTTTTTCTTGATTATATGTCACAAAGTCTTTTGAAATCTTTGCACTATCTTTGAATCGGGCTAAAAGATAATGATTTGTAGCATCGGTAAAATAGGGTTTACTTTCACTAGAAAATGTACCTGTAACAAAAAACAAACTTTCAATATTTTTTGATTTCATCCAAGATTCTTTTAGTGAAATTGATTCATGTGAATGTAAGTAAGGTGCACAAACATAACCAGAATAAGAGAGTTCTAGTTTTGACATTGTAATAATCGGCTTTTGTGACTATTTATTCATATACGGATTAAACGATCACATGGTATTCCCTACGATAGTTTTTTAATAGTAGATAACTTCGTTTTTTTGTCCCAAGCTAGCTCAGCCTGGTAGAGCTCCCGGCTGTAGTTGTTGGCTTTAGATGGCTGACCAAAAAACAGCATATCAGGCATACAGAAACCGGGTTGTCGATGGTTCAATTCCGTCGCTTGGGACCACAACCCTTTCTGAAAACTAAAAAAAATAATTTTAAAAATAATAAAAAGAAAGACTAGTTTAAGAAAACAAAGATGAAATCTTAAATTAAAAATTCATTGTCTATTCTATTTTTTTGACTTTTTGAGCTGCTGGGCCTTTTTGACCTTCGCCGATCTCAAATTCGACTTTATCGCCTTCGTTGATGAA
>Ga0233434_1003822_pt1 | contig 11960 bp, 12 predicted proteins | sample SI_122_August201_4_FD_182738 | JGI IMG/M metagenome (GOLD analysis project Ga0233434, IMG submission 182738) | Seawater microbial communities from Saanich Inlet, British Columbia, Canada - SI_122_August2016_120_MG | ecosystem: Environmental > Aquatic > Marine > Inlet | place: Canada: British... | reverse complement strand
ATGTTAAGCAGTTTATTAATAACAAGAGCGACTAATGCCGGAACATAGCTTCTAGCATGAATAATTTCTATTTTAGATTTTTTGACAAAAAAGATACCCAGTAGGATACCACGAACAATATCATATGCTGTTGCAATTATGCTAGGAGTTTTGTGATATTTGAGTCGATGCCAAGTAACACCATAACTTTCAATTTCATTACGGAGACAACTCAATCTATCTTTATCTAAAAAGTCTGCCGATTTCTCAAAACTTATAATAGTAATAGTATTATTTTTACTCAAAACTTTGAGATACTGCCACACTTGTGACATGCCAAGAGGCTCCATTAGGCCATCATAAGTAATATATAAAACTCTTGCCATATCAAATATTTATTCTTGTATTTTGACCTGTTAAAATAATAAGCATCGTCATAACTTATTGCCTTAAGAGTAACTCAATAATTTCTCTAGCTTCTTCTTTAGAAACTCCCATATCTGGCATCGTAGTGCCAGATACAAAATCAGACGGATTCGAAATAAAAGATATCAAGTTTTCTTTTGTCCAAACCCCTTTTTTATTTTTTAATGCTTCTGAATACTTTTCAAATGTATCGCTACCAATCCTCCTATTGTAAACTTTAGCCAATGAAGGAGCCATGCTAGAAGGAACTGTATTTCCAAAATGATGACAAACCAAACATTTAGAAAGCTTGGGTTCATTATTATATAAATCCTTACCTTTTTTATTTATTCTTAATATGTCCTTATCAACTTCAAGAAAAATCAAAAATGAATCATCTGTTAGAAGAATAACTTTATGATTTAAAATAACGATATCTCTCACTCTATGTCCTATCCATATTGGTTCGGAGAATATCACCCTGCCGTCATTAAATTTCAACCTATATATTGATTGTGCTTTTAAGGCCCCGATAAGTAAATCACTATTCCATCTATCATTAAAATTATTAATTTGCAGGATTGATGATGGCGCTATAGACGGAACAAAAGAAAAAATGGGGTTTATTATATTCAAATTATTTTTGGCAATATGTTCAGATAAGAAATAATCATATGTACCGTATCGAGTGCCATATGTAGCAATTGGCCATCCATAATTCTTACCTAATTGAATCAAATTAATCTCATCACCACCCTGAGGGCCATGCTCTATACCAAGTATTTGGTTATTATTGGTTACTGCCAAGCTTTGACTGTTTCTATGCCCTTTTGAATACTGCTGTACAACTCCATTGTTTAAATTAATTTTAAATATCTTACCAAATTTTGATTTATCGTCTTGTGTCGGTGAAATAAGTTTACCATTCTCAATCTCACCTCCGCCAGAGTATCCTACTGAAACAAAAAGGCTGTCATTATGAATAAGCAGTCCTCCCCCCCCAAACATTGCATTGGCATTTGAATAAATATTTTCAGATTCAAAATCTGTCCTCCATGTGCCTTTTGGCTGAAAACTATCATCATCTTCATCTATTCCAATTGACGAGACTACAAATCGAGTAATATTTTTCTTTATGAATTTAGTATGACTTACAAAAAGACGTCTTTGTTTTTTGTAATACACAATAGAGTGAGAGCGCAAAGTGCTAGTGCCTACTTTCCTGCCACCGCCCTTATACCCTGATAATTCGTAATTAATTATAAATTCATCTAATCTATTGGGTACTGAAAAACTAAGTTTTTTTAAGTTGTTATCAACATAATGATAAATACCTCCAAGTCTATCCATAACCAATAATTCTTCATCTACAATAACTAAAGAACCCGCCCCTTTTGGAAAAGAGTCTAAATGAAAAAAGGTTTTCCTTAACGGTAATAAAGATGTCTCAATAACTTCGTCTACTTTATTAACAATTAAAGGTTTAGATAATTCTGTTTTCACTGCCTCTGCAATATATTCATTTTCTCCTTTTTGGAATATATATAAACCATGTATAAATGCCCTTGCAACACTTCTGACTTCGCTAGTATATTGTTTTGGGATTACATTATTTATGTAAGCACTATACATAAGTACCAAAATTAAAACTAATCCAACAACTATTCTTATTTGTTTCATTTAATTCTAAATCTTATGCTCGTTATGCTCATTTATTAACTCCTTCAAACCATTAATTAAGTCTTTTTTTGGCATCCATCCTGGAACGGCTTCCAGTTGTGTGTTTAACTTAAAACGCTCACGCCTGTGATATGGATAGAAACCGAAATTACACACCTTTGCAACATCTTGATTATCAATATTAGACATAATTTCTGCTAACTCCTTAATTTTTAACGGCTTTCCTGAGCATACTGCATACTTCATTAAACAGCCTGAATTTTGTTTTTTTAATAACTTAATAACCAGCATTATGGCTCTAATAACATCTTCAATATGAATGAGGTCTATTTCTTGTTCACCGCCAGACATATTTAACTTTTTTCTGTGTATAAGAGAATTTGCTAAAAGATTGACTATTTTTTTTCGTGTATCGTTGAGCCCATAAGTGTCATGCAGTAAGAGGCTTGCCACACGAAGACCATCTTGACTATAATGCTTCATCATTGCTTCAGCCGCATGTTTTGTTGCAGCATAAGCATTGTAGGGCAAGTACTCTTTGTTATTAAACTGCCACGATGTTCCAAATGTAATTAATAAACAATTTGGGGTGTAGTTGTTAATTGCCCAAGCTAAATATGATGGCAGGAGGATATTTGATGAAGAAAGCTCTCGCATAGACTCGGGATCATCCTTATTATTTTGACTTGCCCCAGTATTAAGTATGACCTCAGGATTGAATGAATTAATTACTTTCTTTAAATTACCTATAAATTCATCATCCTCACCTGGTCGATAGGATATAGATTCAACATGATATCCTGACTCCTCCATGTATCTATATATATGAGAGCCTAAAAAGCCACTTGCTCCCAATATAAGAACCCTCATAAAATTACCTCATCAAGGGCAGGTAATTGTGAATCCTTCTGAGAAACATTAGTCACAGGAAGATCTTTAAGGCTTGGAACTGAACTCCAAAGTATTCCACTTTCATTATCTACAGAGTACACCTGACTATTGAAACTTATAAATATTGAATCCTCGTGTGCATAAACTCCATTAGCAAACCCTTCAGGAACTATTACCCCCTTACCATCTAGAGCATCTAATGTAATAGAAAATACTTTGCCATACGTAACCGAATCGCGACGCAAATCCACAGCTATGACTTCTATTTTTCCATTTAGGCAGAGTGTGAATTTTTTCTGTGCTACGGGACCTTTCTGACAGTGCAGACCTCGAATTGTGCCAGCACTAGAACTAGAAATATATGTTTCCATATTTCTGCCAAATATTTTAACTAAATCAGGCTCAACCCAAGGTTTAACCAATATACCCCTATGGTCTTCAAATCTAGTAAAATTTACAGTGAGTAAATCGTGAAAACCTGTTGCATGAAATTCCAACAAATAGCCCTCTTATAAATTTTTCGATGAAAACACTAGTATTGCACTAGGTGCGTATAAATAAAACTTGATCATTTGTATATTTTAACTATTGTTACCATCAAAATATGCAGCAACTTAGAAAAATAATCATAGAATTATGAAGAAAGAATCCATTTCACTCCATCTTCCCAGCTACAAATTGGTAATTTTTCTATATTTTTATGAAGATAATCAAACTGTCTGAAAGATAACTCATCACTCAAATCAACAATCTTAGCATTAGTGGCCACTGGGCGCATTACACAAACGCCGTAATCAATTTCTAGTATCTTAAAATCAATATCCTTGCTCTGAATAAGTTCGAATGCCAATTTCCAAACATCGCCAGTCCATGTGCCCTGTACCATTGGAACATGCTGTTCCTTCCAGTCACGTGGCAAAAAGTCATGAAAAGCAATCCATCCACCATCATTCAAACTATTTAATGCATTAACTGCATCACGTTTAACCTGCTCATATTCATGAAGACCGTCTATAAATATAACATCAAACTTATCTTTATTGCTATCAAAGTATACATCACTAGTCTCTCTTGTTGTACCACCAGACTGTGGATCAACACCCACTTTGTTGCTACAAAAAACTGAATCAAACAAACCATTTCCTGAACACCCAATTTCCAGATAATTGCATTTATTTCCTTTTAAACTAACCAAAAGGTTAACCAAAGCAATTCTATTATAATTAACAGATTTCCAATCCCAATTAAATCGTCGTGAGGTCGCATGAGATTTGTACTTTTTCTGTAAAACTATAAAATTAATAGTTGTCTTAAAATTGTTAGCAATTCGTATAATTTTTCCTTTAATTCTATTAAGCACTTTTTGTTTACTCCTTTATAAATTTTAAATTGGTTTTGATGTATCAAACTTATCATGCTGTGATTTACGACTATTATTTTGTCTCATAATATAATGATACTTATAATCGTTATACAATACCGTTAGCAAATCTTTGTTAAATAAGCATACAATAGTATTCAATATTTTCCATAAATGACTTGGAAAGGAATTTGATAATTTAAGCAATAGTGTCTTATAGTATGCCCAGTAAATTACACGTTCAACTAAACTAAACGACATTTTGGATTCAAATAAAGCTATCATTTTTTTATCTTCATCAAGTAATTTATCTCTCTGACTATGAAGTTGTTGGGCTAGAAGTACTAATTTTGTATGTTTGTAAACCTTTTCTAGTCTGTGCGTCTTATTCGTCCTATATTTAAGCAAAATATCCGAAATATTTGTTACTCTGTATTTTAAATCTACAGCTCTTAGAATAAGATCATAATCTTGAGCATACGTAAAAACTTCACGATATCCACCTATACTTTCAAAAAAAGTCTTTCTGAAGCATAAAGTTGGATGTATAGTTGGGCATCCATATGAAACTACACTGATAATTTCTTCTTCTTTATTCTGAACTATCCTTCTGCCAATAATTTTGTCATCAGAATCTATTAGGTAAACAGACCCTCCAACTATACTTACACATGGATTGTTATCCATAAATTCAACCTGTTTTCCAATCCTATCAGGCAATGCTATATCATCAGCGTCCATCCTCACAATTAGCTCACCAACAGCTTTAGAAACTCCATAGTTTAAGGCGCTTGGCAAACCCTTGTGGTTTTGTTTCAATAAACTAATACGATTGTCATTAAATTTATCAATTATTTGCAATGAATCATCAGTAGAACCGTCATCAACAATAATAAATTCAAGATTATCAAAGGTCTGCGACAATATGCTTTGAATTGAACTTTGCAAGTATTCAGTATCGTTATATACAGACATTACAACACTAACTTTATACTTACTCATAAATACTCTGTTTTTATTGACATTATAATTAACCAATTAGTCAGTTTCATTTGCTTTAAAGTAAATAAAAAAATATCGTGAAAACGCTCATAGATACCTATATAGTCGGACACTACTTACGAAACAACATATATTTAACCAAACTGATATGAATCATATATGGTTACAAATCTAAAACAAAAAATATTGTTATTATTTTTTATCAGATATATACTCAACAATCTGCTCTAGACAAATTTTTCTACAATCGCCTTGTTTGTATTCTATTTTATGCCATTTAATAACATTTGAAAGTGCCTTATCCAAATTCCATTTAGGTTTCCAATTAAGTTTTGTATATGCTTTAGAACAGTCCAATTTAAGATAATTTGCCTCATGAAAATTTTTTTCACTATTAACAATCCAGTCTGCACCACCACCCCATTGTTTAGCCATTTGCTTTGCAATCCACTGTACTGGACGAGCGTCTTCGTCTCTTGGGCCAAAGTTCCAAGCATCTGCATATTGAAAACCATCTTTGTATAATAATTCAGCTAGTTTTAAATAACCAGATAATGGCTCTAATACATGTTGCCATGGGCGTGTAGAAGCCGGATTACGAATAACAACTTTTTTACCATTTTGAAACGCTCTAATAATATCAGGAATAAGTCGATCTTCAGCCCAATCCCCGCCTCCAATAACATTACCCGCACGAACTGATGCAATTGCTGTTTTATGTTCTTCATATTCTTCCATTGGAAAATAACTATCTCTATACGAAGAAATTAACAATTCTGCAGCACCCTTACTACTACTATATGGATCATGCCCCCCTAAAGAGTCAGTTTCACGATACCCCCACACCCATTCTTTATTTTGATAGCATTTATCTGTAGTGATCATAACAGCAGATCGAACAGTATCAATACTACGTATTCCCTCTAAAACATGCAACGTACCCATTACATTAGTTTGGTATGTCTCTACCGGGTTGTGATATGAATATCTGACTAAAGGTTGAGCCGCGAGATGAAATACAATCTCTGGTTTGTGTCGTTGAAATAGCTGTTTAATAGCCTCACCATTACGAATATCCTCGCGAAGACTTAACATGCCTTCTGCAACATTTGCCTGCTCATAAATATTTGATTTTGTGGGTGGATCGAGTGAGATTCCGATTACCTCTGCCCCCAGATGCTGTAACCAGAGTGAAAGCCAACTCCCTTTAAAGCCTGTATGGCCAGTTACAAGGACTCTTTTACCTTTCCAAAAATTCTTATCCACTACCAAATCTTCCAAGGCGCTTCATTAGTTAACCATAACTCTTCAAGATAATTTTTATCGCGTAAAGTATCCATAGGTTGCCAGAATCCATTGTGTTCGAATGCGGACACTTCCCCTTGTTTGGCTAAAATCTCCATTGGCTCTTGTTCCCATACTGTTGCATCATCTTTTATTAAATCAATTACTTTTGGAGAAAGGACAAAAAAACCTCCATTAATACGTGAACCATCTCCTTTAGGCTTCTCTTTAAAGGTAGCAACTTTCCCATTAGAAATATCTAATGAACCGAAACGTCCCGGAGGATAAACTGCGGTAAGTGTTGCAAGAGTTTTTTGTTTTTTGTGATGTTCAATAAGCTTATTAATATTAATATCACTAACACCATCACCATAAGTAAGACAAAATACATCATCATTTTTTATGTATTGCTCTACACGTTTCAATCTGCCGCCGGTCATGGTTTCTTCGCCAGTATCCACTAGAGTAACTATCCATGGTTCTGCACGTTCCTGATGAACTTTCATTTGATTCTCTTTCATATTAAAAGTTATATCAGACATATGCAGAAAATAATTTGCAAAATATTCTTTGATGATATATCCCTTGTAACCACAACAAATAATAAATTCGTTGATTCCGTATGATGAATATGTCTTCATGATGTGCCATAAAATTGGCTTATGTCCAATTCTAATCATTGGTTTCGGAATATTATCAGTCTCTTCACTGATACGAGTACCAAAACCACCTGCAAAAATAACTGCTTTCATTGTTTATTGTCCTTCCATTAAATTAACAAAAAAAAACTTACAATACTTCTAGCTCTTATCATAAACATGCTTTTTAAAAACTAAACTTTAACTAATTAGATCTAATTTTAGAATAGATCATTGTAGACAAATCAACAGGTAGAAATGACAAAAGAAGTGCAACTATAACTCTAGGTTTAATAATGTAGTGTGGAGCCATTGATATGGCCTTAATTATCGCATCCCTACTCATTTTAAAGTCTTTTATTGCAATAAAATCCAATGCAAAAATCAAATAATTATTTGCAATTCTTTTATTTATTAGCCTTCTACCAACTCTGGCAATTGTGCTTGTATTAAACAATACTTGAGCATTAAATTGTTGGACTCTTTCGTACACTGAAGAGATATTTTTTCCATCGTTATTAATATGATCTCTCATAACAACAAGAAATTCATCAACATAATCAAAGTCTACATATTGGCTCATAACAAAATAATCATATTCTGAACCTGTCCAGTCATTATCCATACCAATTATGTTGTAACAGAATTTCTTGATAAGTGGAGAAATTGGAATTACAATATCACCGCTTGATAAATAATCTCTAAATACAAAACCGCGCACAGACCCCATCTTCCATTCTTCAGTCTTTCCAGTTGATTCATGATAACGATAGCCATGGCAATAAACAACTCCGACTGAGCCTGGAGATTTATTAAATAAGTTAACTTGTTTTTCTATTTTGTTTGGTAAATACCAATCGTCGGCATACAGTATGGAAATATAATCACCTTTAGACTTATTGATGGCATAGCCAACAACTGATCTTTTTTTTCCAGGTGGTGTATTTTTATCAAATTTGAAAATTCTAACTTTATTATTATTTTCAAATTCTCTAATGATTGATAAACTTTCGTCAGTTGAGCCGTTATCAATAACAATTACCTCAATATTTTCATAAGTTTGACTAAGAGCACTATCAATGCATTTCTCGATATAATTCGCGTAGTTATAACAGGGAATTATTATTGAAACCAGAGGTCTAGCCTGACTGTAATCCATAATCATTTATACAGAATATAAATCAAACATCTTTACTCTGTATGATAGTTTTTGTCCATTTATCAGCAGAAAGTCGTATATCAAATTTTTCACAAGCATATTTTTTCGCAAGTTTAGCAAGATTTAGCCTCTTTTCTTCATTCTGTAGTAAGGCAAGAATAGCCTCAGAGAGTTCCTTACTATCGTTTGGCTTAACCTTAACGCCAACACTATCAATTACAACTTCAGCCAGTCCATCCACATTTGAAACAATAACTGGTATGCCTAGGTACATCGATTCTACAGCAGAAATCCCAAATGATTCTCGAATAGAGGGCAAGACAACTAAGTCAGCCGATTGAATTAAGCTCAGCATGCTGGAATGTGGTAGAGAATCTAGTAGTGTAATTTTATCCTCGACTCCATGGGATGATATGAGCTTTTCTAAAGCTTTCTTAGAGTTACCATATCCCGCTGCCACCCATCTTATTGATTTATTATCAGATCGATTAACTAACAACGCAAAGGCGATAACCATAATACTATGACCTTTCTCAGGCGAATATCTGCCAGGAGTTACGATCAATAAATCATCAGGCAAAATGTCATATTTTTTTCTAATTAATGCACGCTCTTTAAGCGTTATTGCACCAGGAAAATCAGAAAGTTCAATGCCATTATATATAACATCTACGTTTTTCCATTTTGTACTAGACTTGTAGTCCAATGCAACAGATTTTGATACAGCAACAATTTTATTAGCCCTATATTCTCCAAGAAGTCTCTCAAAAAATCCACGTAGTCTAAATATTATTCCCTCTTCTGAATGTGACATTGCATTTCTTGGAGAATGTAATGTCCAAATTACTGATAGACTAGGGAACATATATCCAACCAATGCTGAATATAAATTTCCAAAATAGAGGTGACTCCATACAACGTCATAATTACCAGCCTTGAGAACTGTAAAAAGCTTGTATACAGCACTAAAAATATTCCAGCGATGTGCTATGTTGAAAGGCAATACCTTAATACCTCTTTCTTCCAATTCTTGAGACAGTGAAGTATCAATGAACAATGATACAACATCAACATGTACATTACTTTTAGAAATATGCGGTAATAACGACACAAGTAGTCTTTCCGCCCCACCAAGCCCAAGAGATTCTATTACACATAGAACTTTAATTTCTTTTCTACCATCTAACATTCAATAATTCAACCGTGCTAACACATCAAATATAAAATGGTTAAATTGGTTTTGTTCCTTCCATAGAAAGAGACTCAAGTTCGATTAAACCTTGAGGTTTTCTTTGCACATTCTCAAGATTCTGTAGCTGTTTATCATTACTCTCTAGAACTTGAAATGTATTTATTTTTGCAAACCCAAATTGTTTTAATAGATTACACAACACCTCGGAATCATAAATAAATTGATGTCCCCATGCCCTCACATAATTATTTATTACAAAAACACTACTATAAGGAGTATCTAGCCATGTATCTGTAGAATGCCTTATAAATTGTGTTTGTACTTCTGATTTATTATCTTTATAAAGGTCGACTAAAAAAGATAGGTCTGGAGTTGATATCCTTATTACTCCGCCCGGTTTTAATATACGAAAACACTCAGATATCATTCTTTTGGCATCATTATAAGTAATGTGTTCTATCATGTGTTCACTAAATATATAATCAAAAGAATTGTCTTCAATAGGAAAGTCTTGAGTTGCATCAAGATACAAAATGCCTTTTAATTTTGGCTCAATATCTGAATTTAACCAACCCGACATAGAAGCCCCCCCGGCGCCAATATTGAGTTTTCTAACCTTATTATTGGAGAAGTAATCTTGAATAATTTTACTATCAGTTTTTAACAAAAATCTTAATTTTGCATAACAGAAATTTTTTGTAAAGACTAAAATATCCCCTAAATTTAAAACTTTCTTAATTACACTTCTAAACATTGTTAACTCTCCTTAATAATATTAAAATTAGGCCTTAATTAGTTAGGGCTCTTAAAATTTTACAATAATCTGCTTGTTGATTTACTGCACTAATAATCTGTTTTTTCTCGTCATGCCAAGACAGTGTTCTTTTAACAATTGGATATATTGAATCAGGTCTAATTTCTGATTTCTTGCTCAAACTAATTGGTATTACCCCCATATTAAGAGATTCACAAAGAGAGGTACTCTGCCATGCGACCACAAAACTAGGCAAAGTAGAGCTAATCAATGAAGAAGCAGACCCGATATCTTCGTTAACTACTTCAACATTTAAAGTATTGGCCCAATCGTAGATATTTTCTCCGTTATATTGAGGATGTAATTTAAATTTAACTAGATAATTATTAAACTTAAAAAAAACAACTAGATTACGTAACTCATGAAAATTCATTTTTTCATCATCAATCCTCATGAAAACTACAACGAGTTTATTATGCGTACTTATATTTTCATACGGATAGACCAAAACGTCACTGCTAATGCCAGAATTATCTAAATAAAGCTTCTCGTCATAACTATAAACATAAACCTTATAAAAATCTGGAAATACTATTGGATGAATACTACCAATATTACCATGTAATAAGTATGATGTTTTTAACCTAGCACTAATCGATGCATTTGATGCAAGCATAGCGCCACCAGAACAAACATGTATATCATCATTTAAACTATAGACTGTTTTAAAGAATGACAATAAAAAAGTATATTGCGAAATATTCCTTAGCCCATTATCTATAACTAGATATTCAACATGTTTCGGAAGATGTTCTCTTACAACAGATAAATAAGCAATAACAGAGTGTAAGAATGTGCCAATTAAAGTATAAAAACCAACCCTAGTTACACTCATATAACTTTTCATTGTAAAAGAATTGATACATACTACTTCCGACTCAACATGGTCAAAAGCCTTGTAAAGATTATCATAATCATAACCGTTACCAGACTTTAAAAATATCACCCTCTTATCTTTTATATCACCTGTGTAAATAATGAAAAATTGAGAAAAGTAATAATATAAAACTTTAAAAAAAGAATATGTTAAGAAAAATAACAATTTACTAAAAACCGCAAATGAAATTCTATATCTGACATTAGCGGAATATTTTCCAAACTCAACTAAACTACGTTGGATGTAGTTATCACAAAATACCCACTTCTTATCAGAATGCATATTAATTTTTCTTTTACAATATCTTTGTATATCTATACAAACTATCTATAAGTATCTAATTCTTTACTAAAATTACTATAAAAACTGGTTAAAGCGTAACTATCAGCTACATAAGCAATAAAGTCAAACCCCATGTTTTTATAATTCTTACATAAATCAACATCTCTAGAAAACGTACCCGCAAACTTGTTTGAAGACTTTATGATTTTTAGACACTCTTCTAACTGAGATACTACTTTTGGATGTTCAAGTTGACCTGGCAATCCTACTGATTGGGAAATATCATACATACCAAGATAAATTAAATCGATTCCGTCCACCTGTGCAATTTCTGGTAAATTTTTAATCCCTTCTTTACCTTCGACAAGTACGCCTACTAATGTATCTTAAGCATGTC
>Ga0233434_1003821_pt1 | contig 11962 bp, 12 predicted proteins | sample SI_122_August201_4_FD_182738 | JGI IMG/M metagenome (GOLD analysis project Ga0233434, IMG submission 182738) | Seawater microbial communities from Saanich Inlet, British Columbia, Canada - SI_122_August2016_120_MG | ecosystem: Environmental > Aquatic > Marine > Inlet | place: Canada: British... | reverse complement strand
AAATTCCTTTCAACTTCTCTCAACTTCTCTCGATTCCGTATGAATCGGAAGTATAGCTACCAATCTGCTACCAAATTTTCGTAGATGTTCAGTGTTGGAGTTGGGGGGTATTTTAAAAGAATCTTGTGTGGCATATAATGGTGTTATGCCTTTTAATCTCTTAATTTAAGTTTGGATACGCATCTCCTACTCACTAATCTTGATTCGTTCCCGGGCTGAAACACCACTTAATTCTTTAAACCTATTGAAAGCTATAACTTTCACTGGAATTTAGAATTTTGTACCAATTCGATTTGGTCGATGTAACATTGTCGTTTGAGTTGGTATAATTAGTTTCACTGCCGCAACTGTGGAAAAAACTACCATCGAGAATGCTTGCTTCAGTAAGCCCTCCTTTTTCAATCAAGTATCGAATGCCTGCTGCTCCTCTGGTTGCCACGCCGCTTGAAGTTATGGACGCATTGCTGTCTGAATTATACTCCGCTAATGCTTCTTTTAATACTGTATTGACACCTGTTGAAGAACCGAGAGATTCAATTTTAGCATGGTACTGAGCCGCTCCTTCGACTAACCAATCAAAATTTGAATCTGAATTGCTCTCTCTTGTAGTCACGCAAGTCTCATCTCCAATATCGTGCTGCAAAGCGTGATACAATTCGTGTAAGATGACACTTTTTGTAGTCGCAGCAGACATTGATGTTGGAAACCCCATAAAAACTAATCGATATTCTCCACACATTTGAAAATGTGATGCCACATCAGCGCCATTTGTAATATAAGCTCTAAATTTTGCCAACTCTTCCGTTTTTCCAGTACTGGTCATACAAGTTGTATCAAACCACGTAGAAATACTGGTCATCAGGCTATCTATTTGTGTAGTGGTGAGCAAAACTGTATGAGTATTAAAGTTGCCATTGCTTGCTATATCTGTTGTCGCAGCTCCAATATCCCATGATACAACAAGAATATTTGCTGTTTGGCTACTCATTTTTGCAGCAGCTGTTGTTGTCCATGTTTCAATATCCGTAGTACTCACATTATCGCTGACGTTGACAACCTGAATCCCCGGAGTCACTGTGGATGTGGATGTGGATGTTGTGGTATCGCTGCTAGAACAAGCAAATCCAAAAATACTAAGCAGGGTTAGTATTATCAATAATTTTAATTTCATCATTTTATCAGACTACTCCCCCCACACTCTTATTAATTGGTTTCTATACCACCTGTAATATTTAAAGCCTGCCCTGTCATGAAATTTGAATAGTCTGAAGCCAAGAAGGTAAACGTATCAGCAACATCTTTTGTTTCTACTAACCTTCCAAGTGGTGTCATTTGTATATATTCTTTTTTAACCTTTGATTCACTTATATTACGGATATTAGCTTCCCATTCTATCTCTCGTTTTTGCATATCTGTTTTTACAAACCCAGGACATATACAATTTACTGTAATTCCGTAAGGTGCTAATTCTAAAGCAAGAGATTTAGAAAATCCTATAACACCAAATTTTGAAGCTGCATAATGTGCTAAATATGAAGCTCCCCTTTTACCAGCCATAGAAGCATTATTTATAATTTTCCCATGTCCTTGTTTAATTAGAAATAAGGCCTGAAGTTGACAACATAAAAAAACACCTTTCAGGTTTACATTGATATTATAATCCCACTCTTCTTCAGTAAGATCAATGACTTGATTCATTGTTGATACACCAGCATTATTAAAAAATACGTGAATTTGATCGAATTCTTTTTTAGATTCATCAATCAATGAGCTTATTGTTTCCTTATTTGTGACATCTATTTCAATAATAATAGCTCTACTACCAATATTTTCTATTTGAATTTTCAATTTTTCTGCATTTTTTCTGTTTCTAACAGCAAGTATAATATTAGCACCTTCCTTTGCGCATTTTAAAGCAACTGCTTTACCTATGCCTGTATTAGCACCACTAATTACAATATTTTTACCAGTAAGATTATTCATTCTATATAATTATTAATTATTTATTGACATTCTTCATTGTAGGATATAGATTATATATTATATCACTAGTGTCCGGCACATTTGAGTGCAAAACCACGGAAGCCCTCATAGTATCAGGTATTCCGAGGTTTTATAAATTTTTCGATTTGAAAAATATTATTTGCTACATAAGTTTGAAAAATATTTTTAATCTTAGCTTATTGCAATAATATCATTGATTTACAAAATTAAAATAATGAGTAATCTCATCATAATGACACCTTTCAAGGTGAAAATATAATCTGCCGGACACTAGTGATATTATATACATTAGTATAATGTATCGTTTGCTTAAAGTAAGCACAATACTATTTAGAAACAATTTTATAATACTACTTAAATTTTATATATAACAAAAACAATGAGAAGGAACTAATGGACAAAAAAGAAGCTAAGAAAAAAATAAAAAACTCACATTTTGGCATTAAAGTTAAAAAAAGTCTATCCGAGTGGATTGATCAGGAATCGATTGGAGGTGTAGGAATGGGAGTATTCGACTTGCCACCAGTAATGGAAAGAGGGGAGGGCCCATATTTGTATGATTGTGATGATAAACAATATGTAGATTTTCTATCTGGATTTTCAGTTTCTGCATTGGGGAACAATAATGTTGACATCAGAAACATTATAATAGAACAGTCAAAAAAATTAACACACTACTTTGATTTCCCTCATCCAGAAAGAATAAAATTAGCTAAAAAATTGAACGATGTATCAGGAATTAAAGAAAAGACTAATGTAATATTCGGCGTTACTGGCTCAGATGCAATTGAATTAGCAATTAGGGCAGCTAGATATTCTACTGGTAAACCTTACGTACTTACTGCTTTTGGTGACTATCATGGAGTAACTTATGGCACTGCAGGCCTAACTACAAAAGGTGGTGTTCATCAGTATTTTCATCCTATCCGACCTAATAATGATATCGGTTATTTCCCATTCCCTCATTTATACAGAAAACCAGCTGACAAATTTCCTGGTTATAATTTAAACAGTCTTAGGATATTCCAACAAATGCTAGAGGGGAAGGAGACTCCCTATACTGATGGTCTTTATAACGTTAACAACGTTGCAGCAATATTGGTTGAGCCCTTTCAGAGTTCAGCTGGTTATTATATTCCACCCAAAGAATATTTACAGATTTTAAGAGAAATAGCTGACAGGCATGGAATGCTATTAATAGTGGATGAAATACAAAACGGATTGGGTAGAAGTGGTAAAATGTGGGCGTATGAACATTCTGGAATTGAACCTGATATGATTTGTACTTCGAAAGCATTGGGCGGAGGTCTTCCGTTATCGGCTGTAATTGGGAAAGAGAGTATCCTTTCTAAATGGTCTCCGACAGCATACGTTTCCACACAGTCAGCAAATGTCTTAGCATGTGCCGCTGGGAATTATGTTATAGACACAATTTCTTCAAGTAACTTTTTAAGTGATGTAAATAAATCTGGTAATTATTTATTAAAAGGTTTAAAAGAATTAAAAACCAGACATCCCATAATTGGTTATATAGATAATTGTGGACTTTACACTGGGGTCGAACTTGTAAGGGACAGAAAGAGTAAAGAACCAGCAGACGTAGAAGCAAATTATGTTAGGGATTTATGTGTTCAACAGGGGTTATTATTTGAAAAAGGAGGTTACTATCACAATCGATTACAATTAATACCACCACTAAACATAGAATTAAAAGTTATTGACAAGTGTATTGAAATATTAGACTTCGTTTTTGAAAAAACAAAAATAAAATTCAAATAGATGTTGAATTCTAATTCTTTAATATACCATCGAAAATCTATAGCATCACATACTGTATTAATTATATTCAGTATGATAATATTTCTACCAATATTATGGCTTCTTAGAGTTGCCTTAACTGATAAAGTTACAGCTTACAAAATACCACCTGAATGGGTAGATTTAAATTTTTATAATTTTGTCGATATTTTTGTTAACTATCCTTTTGTAACTTACTTTACGAATAGTATTATTGTAGCTATTAGTAGTACTTTAATTTCATTGCCCCTAGCGGCATCTATGGCTTATGCTTTTAGTAGATATAACACGGGTGGGACCATACTTCGTTTGTTGGTTTTGTCAACTCAATTATTACCACCAATTATAATAGTCCTTCCACTTTTTGCACTTTATTTAAAATTATCATTGCTTAATAGCCTAATAGGATTGATCATTTCTCATATAGCAATATCATTACCTTTCCTTGCATGGATACTGATAACATTTTTTGAAGGGAATTTGACTTATTTGGAACAAGCAGCAAGAGTTGACGGCGCGTCTAGATTACAAGCTTTTTTTTACATAACAATTCCTGTTTCTGCACCAGGGCTAATAGCAGCAGGGGTACTTGCATTTATTCTAAGTTGGAATGAATTTATATTAGCGTTGATACTCAGTGGTCCTCAAACTAATACAGTTCCGGTTGGTTTGTCATCATTTCAAACTCATAGGGGTGTTGATATTGCGCCCCTAGCTGCAGCTACTATTTGTACAATAGCACCAGTAATCATCATGTTACCTTTTATGAAAAGATATTTGATTAGTGGCCTTTCTCTTGGAGCATTAAAATGAAAATTTATGAATAACAATTTAATAAAGGGGGATATAGATTAAATTATACAAAACTTTAAACAGGATTATATATATATAATATATAATTTATTATTTAACTCAAACCATAAAGGTAAAAATGAGAAAATCATTTCTTATAATTTTGATTATATTATTTTCTGCAACTTCTATTACCTACGCGAAAACTATTCGGATTCTTATGGAAACAGTTCCTGACACAGTATATCTTAAGGAATTAATACCTGAATTTGAAAAACAAACTGGTATAAAAGTTGAAATTGAAGCTATTGGTTATTCAGATATGCACTCTAAGTTGGTTCCACAACTACTCTCATCCAAGGGTAGTTATGATTTGATTGTAGTAGATTTTTATTGGGTTGGAGAATTTACTAAGGCTAAATGGCTTATGCCTTTAGACGATTTTGTGAAAAGAGATAATATTGATGTTAATCGATATGTACCGGCATTGATGAATTTAGTGGGGCAAGTTGATGGAACTATTTACATGTTACCATTTTACAATTATTCGATGGCCATGGTTTATCGTAAAGATATGATTAATGATCCAAAGGAAAAATTAGCTTTCAAATCAGAAACTGGTTTGGATTTAAAAGTACCTACCAGCTGGCCTGAATATTGGAAGCAAGTCGAATTTTTTACTCGAGACAATGATAAAGATGGACAAACAGACTTTTTTGGTACTGTGATTCAAGGCCAACGTGGGGACTGTGTGGCAATGCATTGGTCTAATTTTCTTTATGGACAGGGTGGAAAATACAATGCTTCTAATGGAGAGCCTTTGCTTAATAGTGCGGCAGCAATATCCGCCATGGCATATTACAAGGAGGCTATTGCTAAATATAGCCCTGAGGGATCATCTGCTTATTGTTTCGATGAAGCTTTCAATATTGTAGCCCAGGGAAATGCTTATAGTTTAACAACATTCAATATTATGTATGCAGGATTTGATGATCCTAAATCTTCAAGTGTAGTTGGTAAGATTGGTATTGCTCCAAATCCTGGAGGGGGACTAAATGGTGCTTGGGGATGGGCTATTCCTAATTCAAGTCCTCAAAAAGAAGAAGCATGGAAGTTTATGAAATGGGCAGAATCCTTCGATATTGCTAAAAAAAGAGCTCTTTTGGGTGGGGCACCAACTCAATCTAAAATTTTCAAAGATGCTGAAGTCATTAAGAAAAGGCCATATTACCCTATACTAGGTGAGATATTAGCAGGTGCTCAAGAGTTCCCAGTGTTTACCTACACAACAGAATTTGTAGAGAAAGTTGGTCTAGAATTAAATCTTGCCGCTACAGGAGAAAAAGAATTAGAAAAAGCAATGAATGATGCTAATAAGGCATATAGAAAGTTGCTAGTAAAAGACGGCAAATTAGCAAATTAAAATATTATAATTATTGTGGCTTTAACTATTCAAAAGCGAGATCAGCTATTTGGTGTTTTTTTAACCCTTCCTGGTCTCGCCACATTACTAATCATAATTTTATTCCCAATTATTTTTACAATTATTACAAGCTTTTATGATTATACTTTATTAAATCCCCACCATGATTCCTTTGTAGGACTAGATAATTATCAAGAAGTAATTGAAGAAGATTACATTGGAGATTCAGTTTTAATAACATCACAGTTCGTTCTCTCAACAGTCTTGATTGAATTTTTTATTGGGTTCATCATAGCTTTATCTTTAAATAAAGTTAAACGGTTTAAAACTGTTTATTATGTAATATTATTGGCCCCTTTGATGATCAACCCTGTTGTCGTCGGATTGATCTGGCGTATGATACTCCATACAGAATTAGGTATCTTTAACTATCTTCTAAAACTTCTAAATATTAATAGAGTCAATTGGCTTGGAGATAATGACACTGCATTCTGGACAATCGTTTTTGTTGACATATGGCATCAAGTGTCTTTTATGACAATCTTACTTCTTGCAGGATTATCGGCTTTACCACGAGAACCATATGAGGCTGCAAGAATGGATGGTGCTTCTAGCTTAAGATGTTTAATTTCAATTACATTACCACTGATGAGACCTGTCATTACAGTTGCCATATTGCTGCGTTTAATTTTTTCAATCAAAACCTTTGATATCATATACATAATGACTAAAGGTGGCCCAGGTATTTCTACTGATTTAGTAAGTTATTTTATTTATCGATCTGCATTTTTTGGTCTTGACATAGGTCGAGCTTCTGCTTTATCAGTTGGTCTTTTAATAATTGTACTTTTTCTTACATTCTTTCTTTATAAATATATGCGTTCCCTTAATTAGAAAATATGGCAGAAATAATACTTACTAATTTAACCAAAATTTATTCTCATAATATCATTGCTGTTGACAAAATTGATCTTAAAATCAATGATGGCGAATTCATGGTTTTTCTAGGACCATCAGGCTGTGGTAAATCAACTACACTTAGAATGATTGCTGGCCTGGAGACTATCACTGAGGGTGACATCATAATTGGGGATAAAATTGTCAATAATGTGGATTCAGCTGAACGTGACCTTGCAATAGTTTTCCAAAATTATGCTCTTTATCCACATATGACAATTAAAGGAAATCTTTCTTTTGGCCTTAAATTAAGAAAATTGCCAAATGCTGAAATAGAAAAAAGAGTTATGCATACTGCAGAATTGTTAGAAATAAAACCTTTGCTGAATCGTAAACCTAAGGAGTTAAGTGGGGGTCAACAACAACGTGTGGCCTTAGGGAGAGCTTTAGTAAGGGAACCAGTGGCTTTTTTATTTGATGAACCACTTTCAAACCTAGATGCAAAACTTCGTGCTAGTATGAGGACTGAATTAATAAAACTACACCGAAAGTTAAATACTACTACAATTCATGTCACACATGATCAAGTCGAAGCAATGACTATGGGGGAAAGAATTTGCATATTACATCAAGGAAAACTTATTCAATTAGGTACACCACTAGATATTTATAATAATCCAGTAAACACCTTTGTTGCAGGATTTTTGGGAAGTCCACCAATGAACCTATTTAATACTAAAATATTACCCAACAATGATTACTTGAATTTTCAAATTTCAAATAATCTTATTTCTCTACCGGATAAGGAATTTAGAACTTTGATAAAATATAGCGGATGTGAAGTAATATTTGGAATTAGACCCGAAGATTTATATATAGAGAAAATATCAAAGAATATGATAGATCTTGAAGTTTCTGTTTTGGCAGTAGAATCGCTAGGTTCTGAAGCTATACTTGTAGCAAATTTTGAAGATGGACAAGAAATATATGCAAAAGTGGAAAGAAATTTTCAGGCTGCGTACAAAGACAAATTACGTATTTATTTTGATTACAGCAAAATAAAAATTTTCAACAAAAACAGTACCGAGTCGATAAAAATAGGATCCTGTTAGGATGATTTTTTTAGAGATCAGTTTAATTCATCGTAGCCGTGACTTTCGCTATAATTTAGTAATAGAAGATAATATCTTTGGTATGAAATGGTTAAGGAATAGTAAAGAACAATCCTGAATGATTGACACAACTAAGGATGTTAAAAACAACATTAGCCTGAACTCTCTAAAGAATACCCCTGTTCTATTCTCCCAAACTCCAATACACTACATTAGATTTTCATGATATTTAGATTTTATTCCATCCCAGAACATCAAAATATAGCGAAACAACCAGTATTTTACGAGCTATAATGCTGATCTAAAATTAAAGACCTATTGTTACTCCTGTGATTGATCGTGGGTCATGAGAACCCTCGTAAAATTTGTCATTTTTTACAATCATTTGGCAGTGACCATAAAGTTTAGGATTCTTGTCAACTTCTTGTGTTTTATATTTTGTATTTTTGAAATCATTAAGTATTTGAGTTGAAAAATTTAATTCATGAGAGATGGTGAGTAAAGATTTTTTTATCATAGAATGTTTCCAAGTATTAAATGGAAACAAGTCTTCCTTGTTATTACCAGATAAAATCCATCTCGGCATAGCTAAAGATTCGTAAACATTTTTAAGAAATAAGTTGTTAATCCAAGTTTGTAGAATGATTTGTGGTTGAGAATCGGCTCCCATAGTTCCTAATAGTGTAGATAGTTGATCTCCTTTTGTGACAATGAGAGGGCATAACGTATGAGCAGGTCTAGTATTATTTCGTGGACAGAAATCGTAATTATTTCTTATAAATCCCAACCCACGATTATGAAGAAAGACACCTGACTCTTTTAAAATTAAATGACTCCCAAAGCCATGAGTATTAGACTGAACTAAGGAGACGCCTACCCCTTTTTGATCAACCACGCATAGGTAGTTTGTGTCAGATCCTAAAACTTGAAAATAATCTTTGAGATAACTATCTCTAGATTGGCCTAATTGAATCATTTGTGAAATAACAGAGGATTGAGCCTTTTCAATATTATGGAATTGATTTTTTTCTTTATGGATTTGTTTTAAGACCTCTAATATTAAAAAAGCCTGTGAGTTGGGTGGGTGTGTCCAAACTTTATGATTATTAAATCTAAAGCTATCTGATAAAGTATCTCTGTACAAATGCGACTAACTACTTTAACATCACTAAGTAGAGTTAGTATTTCCTAGCCCAACTCTTATTTATTCCTTTGATAGAATAGCTATGCTTGAAGGATTCAAACGTCCAGTTTCTTTGGTAGAAGCGACAATGGATGGTATTAGACGTTCAATTATTAATGGGGACTTATCATTAGGACAGCAACTAACTGAATCCTATCTTCAAAAATCTTTTGGTTTTAGCAAGACTCCTATTAGAGAGGCATTAGCCCAGTTGAAGGCAGAAGGAATAGTTGTGGCGGAGGTTAACAAGGGATTCAGAGTTTTCAAAATGGATGAAAAAGAGTTATCTGAATTTTGTGAGTATAGATTAGCACTTGAATCTCAAGCCTTGAGATCTGCTTATAATAATAATAAATTAGAGTTAGCTAGAGTATTAAAAGATTTTGTAAACGGGTTTAAAAAGAGTATTAAAGAAAATGATTTGGTAAAATATAATTTAACAGATACTAAATTTCATAAATCTTTTTTTATCTTATCTTCAAATCGTTATTTAATAAAAAATTATGAAAACATTAATAGTATAATTGAGACTATCAGAACTCATTCAGGTGCGGCTATAGTTAAGAATGCCGGCTTGGGCTCAATTAAAGGCCATATATCAATTTTCAAACATATTAAAGAAAACAACCTAAATATGGCATTAAATGAATTGGATAAGCATATCAATAGTTGGCATGACGATAGAATAATAAAATCAAGTCTAATTGCATAGAAAAAGACCTGCTTCTGATGTTTTATAATGTGTAGAGATTTTACTAGGATGGGTGTCTGACTATTAAGGATTCGTGGTGTGATATGAGGAGGCATCTAGGCAGATATATGTCTCTAACTACTTTAGTATCATATGGGGAGGTACAAGAGAGTTCCCACGGGTCTATATACTGAGCCTCACCCCCCCCTCCATCACTCCTCAAGTTCATCCATCTCCTGCATCTCAACCAAGCCCGTGTATAGCACTTCATCAGTAACCAGACTGATGCTCAGGCCAGTGCGCTCTTACATTGAAACCAAGGCCTTTTTAAGGTCAGGGTGGATGCTGCGCTGAATACTGGGCGTTTCTGATAGTCGCTTCGCATGGGGATTTTACTTAGATGGTGTCTGACTGTGACTAATTGGAGGGAGTTACCGCCTATTACTTATACTTCAATTCTCTACAACCATAAGTGCAGTCAAGTTAGCTGATAGCTCCTTTAGCACCTTCTCCTGTATTGACTCTCCCATTCCTAAACCAGACATCAATTTCACAATATTTCTGAACTGGTACTCAATCAGATCATTGTAGGCATCAGTATCGAAGTCTGCATAGATTGTTTCCTCATCCTGATCTAGGTTCATTGCTTGGCAAAGGCAGGCAATCATCCATGAAAAAAACCTTTTATCTGAAGTGTTGATAAAATACAGCCAGAAAGGTAATTTGCTGTTCAGGTCTTTTATGAAGCTGACCACCTCAGGTATCTGGTACAACTCTCTTAAATCTTCATCATAACCTGAGATCAAGAATACATACTTCTGGGATGCTACTTCAAACGATTGTAGGGAGCCTGTAGCACCATGTAGCAGGGTTACATATTCTGAGGTATCACAATTCTGGATAGCCTCCTGAGAGATTTGCAAAACTGTATAGTCAGATTGTTGTGAAATATCTGGTGGACTGGAGGTAAACTCATTCATTGAGTATCTTTTGGAAGCAATTTTAACTCTACAATCCGACCAAATAACTCTAATTTTACTTTCCCCATTTCAACCATCACAATTCTGTACTTACCAACATTCCTACCTTCTCTAGTCCAACCGTAGTCTTCACCATTAATCTCAACCCAGGCAAACTTACCGTTGGAAGCTTCAGTGGTGCCTATGAGCTTCAGGATGTCTTGCTTTTTGGTGGAGATGCCAGCAAACGCTGTGCAGGAAAATAGAAGAATAAAGGAAATAATCAATGACTTTTTCATGAGCTGTCAAATGATAAATGTTTAGCCTCCCTTTTTTGTATCAAACTATAATCCAGTTTAAATCAATATTCAATTCTATATTCCCTGAACACATTCATTTATAATTTTACTTGCTTGATCAAGATAATCTAGTCGGTCTTTTCCTTCACGTTTAATACGTGATTCTAATAATGCACTCATAATCTCTATAAATATCATTTGCCATTCATTATTATCTAATCTAGGGAACCTTTTCTTTATGGACTCAATCGCTAACAATTTTTTAATTAATTTTTCAATAATTTTAGCCAATTCTATCCTGTCTTCAGGTGTTAGCAGACCAATTTCAAAATGTTGGTGATTAATTAAATATTCCCATTGATCATTTGAAAACCCATCTCCGATTTCAAAACCGTTAAACATTTCATCAAATGATTGCTCTGGTGGTCCGGATAATTCACGGAGCTGAGTATCTTCAAGCCAACTAAGATTCAGTAACGCCATTGCTCTTTCGCCTGTTGATCTATGCGGATTGTCTATTTCTGATTGATAATATTTAGTTGTAATATTTTCGGCTTCTTTCAATTCACCTTTTTCAACCAACCATTTTACTTCATAGAGCATCTCATTTTCTGAGCTGTAATGATTTTTGTTTTGTGGCGGATCGAATGAATAGCGGCCTCGCTCCACTCTCCAAACTCCGCTACCTTCTTCACTCGCTAATTGTATAATTCTACTTTCAGACACTCCACGCCTTGCAGCTGCTTCTTTCAAACTAATTGAATTCATATTGAGTTTATATTTTGGGTTTTTGTAAATTGATTCG
>Ga0233434_1003819_pt1 | contig 11965 bp, 13 predicted proteins | sample SI_122_August201_4_FD_182738 | JGI IMG/M metagenome (GOLD analysis project Ga0233434, IMG submission 182738) | Seawater microbial communities from Saanich Inlet, British Columbia, Canada - SI_122_August2016_120_MG | ecosystem: Environmental > Aquatic > Marine > Inlet | place: Canada: British... | reverse complement strand
CGTCCTGCCAAATCAATGTCTGTAGGAATATTGTTTAATCTTAATAGTGATGTAATAGAATGAGCAACCTTTTGCATTTCATCATTAATGTATAATACTGATACTCGTTTTTGTGAAATTTCTGGAATGATTCCTTGTTCTTGCATTGTTAGAATGATTCGTTCCACACCACCTGCAACTCCTGTAGCTCCAATATCTTCTCGTTTGAATGCTTTAGTTAGAGTATCATATCTACCACCACCTGCAAGTGCACCAAGTGTAGAATTTTTATCAAATACTTCAAAGACAATTCCAGAATAATAATCGAGTCCTCTAACTATTCCAAAATTAATTCTAACATTTGAAACACCTCTATTTTCTAGTGAATCAAACAATTGTTTTAGTTCATCCCATGATTCAAGTTGTGTTGTATCAAAAGAATTTTCCACTTCTTTGATTGTGCCTTTGATTTGTGAGAATTCTAAAATCTTTTCTAACTTACTTTCATCATATCTGTCTTTAAACTCCTCAATAATTTTCTCTTTTGATTTTTTTTGTATCTTATCTACTGCTCGTAGAATATCTGCTACCAGTTGTGGTTCTTTAGAATCAAATATTTTGTTAATGTATGACTCTACCAAATTTCTATGATTAATGTCAATGACTATATTTTTGAGCAATAATGAATCAAATAGTCTAGATGTTATCTCAATAATTTCTGCTTCTGACTCTAATGTAGTCTTTCCATATACTTCAATATCCCACTGGTGAAAATATCGATATCTCCCTTTTTGTGGTTCATCATATCTAAACACTCCACCAAATGCAGATAATTTAGCTGGAAGTCTCATGGATTTTTGGGATGCTGCATATCTTGTCAATCCCATTGTAAAGTCAAATCGTAGTGCTACTTCTCTATCTCCTTTGTCTTTGAAATAATAAATTTCATCCCTAATTGCCGGTCCTGACTTGGTTTCAAGTGTAGATAATAATTCAATTGGAGATGTGTCCATAAATGAAAATCCATATAGATTTGATAATTGTTTGAAATGATATCTGATATGCTCAATGTTTGCATTCTCGGACGACTCAAAGTCTTTCATTCCACGTGGAAGTTCCATTATAATTTGATGAAATGATTGTGATTTAGATATTTCTTTTAGATGATAATTTGAGATCAAGATGTTGTATAATTAACAGATGGTTTTGGATACAAAATTTATAGAATAAGTAATTCAAAATATTGTTTGCCGGATAAAGTTCTGCCTGATGAGAATTCAGATTACAGTATGCCTGGAAGAAGCAACGAGAGTAATTTTGCATATTTAGATAATTCTACACCAAAACCAAAAAGCAGAGCATTGCTAATTGCTGTAATTTCTTTTGCTATTGTATCTGCAGGATTTTTCTCTTTTTATTTTATGAATCAAAATGAAATTGATTCACAAATAATGGATAACACTTCTTTGATGACAATTGAAGAGAAAATGGTAAAAAAATACAATATTGGAGAGTTTGGTAGTTCTCATGCACATGCTGCACTGACAGTTTTTGTAAATGAAGAACAGTTAAACTTTGGATTACCACAATTTCAGCTTCAAAGCAAATATGTTCATTTTGAGGATCACAACTCATACTTGATTCACAGACATGCAACTAATGTTCCATTAGTGATGATGCTCTTTACATCATTTGGGCTTAAAGTGACTTCAGAATGTATAGAGTTGAACAATGAGTCAGGAGGAATAAACTATGAAAGTCATTGTACAGATTCAGAAAATTCCATGAGTTTCTTTGTCAATGGGAAACAAGTTTCAGACATTACAGAGTATGAAGTAAAGCACAACGATAGAATTCTAATATCATTTGGGGATTCGGAGTCAATTGAAAAGGAGTTAAAATATTTGAATTCACTGCAAATCCACGATATTCCAAAAAAGAACAAACTAACTCCAAGTAAAGACATCTCTGTCTGATACTAAATTAATGAAATAGTAGATCAAATCACCAATCAAGGAAATATAATCGTAGAACTATGCAGAACTATGCAATTTTTTAAAGCGGTTTTTCTAGAAATCACATGCCAATGGAGAAGACCATTCTTGCCAAGAACCTAGAGATTAATAGAATTCTAAATGGAATGTGGCAGGTTGCAGGTGCTCATGGTCAGATTGATTCTGAATCAGCAATTTCAGATATGGAAAAATATCATGAATCAGAATTTACAACATGGGATTTGGCAGATATTTACGGTCCTGCAGAGTCATTGATTGGGGAATTTAGAAGGAAAGTAGGCAAGGAAGAGAAATTTCAGGCACTGACCAAATTTGTTCCAAATCCAGGACCAATGAGTAACAGTATTGTAACTCATTATGTAGAGCAGTCATTAAAAAAAATGGATATAGACTGTATTGATTTACTCCAGTTTCATTGGTGGGATTATAATGATACAAGTTATCTTGATGCATTACATCACTTGTCAAAATTACAAAATGAGGGAAAAATAAAACATCTAGGGCTAACAAACTTTGATACAGAACGAATCAAAATCATGATAGAAAATAATTTTCACGTAGTATCAAATCAAGTTCAATATTCCATTTTAGATAACAGAGTAGAAAAACTAATGGTACCATTTTTTGAAAAACATAACATAAAGATTCTATCATATGGAACTCTACTTGGAGGATTTTTCTCAGAAAAATATCTTGATGTTGATGAACCACACAGAGGGGATTTGACTACAGCCAGTCTACAAAAATACAAGAATATGATCGATATATGGGGTGGATGGCAACTGTTTCAAGAATTATTACATGTACTAAATGACATAGCAAAAAAACATTATTGTTCCATTGCAAATGTAGCAACAAAATTTATCTTAGACAAACCCCAAGTTGCAGGAGTAATCATTGGGGCCAGATTAGGAATCATTAACCACAGAGAAGATAATATCAAAACTTTTGATATAAAATTAGATCAAAAAGATATTTCATTAATTGAAACAATCACTAAAAAATCAAATGATTTATTTGAAATTATCGGAGATTGTGGGGATGAATACAGATAACATATTATTAAAAATTAAATCACACATAAATTCAACTAGTGTTTTTTAGGTTTAATGGACTTTATGTTAGAAGAGGAATTATTAGATTTAATGACTTTTTGTCTACAAAATTCAGATGCAGTACAAATATCTGAAAAACATAAAAGAATCACAGAAATTGGTCATGAACTGTATGATGATGGAGGGGTTGATGCTTTGGAGAATTTTTCATTTGTATTAAAAAATAGAATTACAGAAGAAATAGGAAAAGACCCAACACCATTGCGTTCACTTTGGAATGGCATGACAGATGAATGGAAATATTGAATCAATATTGTATCTGAAAATTACAGATAATCAAATGGATGTGAATTAGGCACAAATAACCATCTATTACCAGTGGTTACCAATCATTACCAATGATATATATACTGGTCGCAAAATATGATGATATGAGCACACAAACTCAAACAAAGAATACACAAACAAACAATGTTTATTCAATGTATAAGCAAAATGTTCAAAAATATTTTGAAAATATCTCAAAAATCACCCCACAGTATTTTCAATCTATTACACAATTGCAAGAAGAAGGTATGAAAAACTGTGAGAAAACAATCAATGCTGCAGTATCAGTACAACAAGAATTTGCAAAAAAAGCAGGCATCACAACTGAAGTTCCAGATGCTGCAAGAACTGCAATCATCGATACAAACAAGCAAATTGTTCAAGCAAGTACATTAAACAATCAATTGGTACAAACCTCAATTGATACAACTGTACAAAATATCAAAACTTTTAGCGATAACATAAACTCATTTGCTGAATTGAATAAAAACATTATCCAATCTTGGATAAACCCATTCATGCTAAAAAACTAGTATGATTGATTTTTCTTTTTTTAATTTTTAACAAATTCAATTTCACATGTTGATTATCTTAAAAACATAACACTTTTGAAATATCATTTTAAATATTTTTTGTGTTTGAAAAAGATAAACGAATAGAAGAATTAAGAATGAAAACAGGTAGGAGTAAACGTTGCCTTGATTGTAAAAAACACAAATGTATAATTACATCTTGTCAATGTAATTGCCATAGAGACTTTTCAGGTTCACAAAAACCCAAGGTTTTCAGACAAAATACATCAAAAAATGAATATTAAATAAGAATTAACTTTTATTGATATCAGTTCCACAATGAACACAAAAATAAGATCCGTTTGAAGTCCAATAATGTTCACAATCAGAATCAGTCATAATTGGTATTATGATTTTTGATTCATCTTCTCAATAGATCATAATTTTGTACTAAATACGAAAAAAAAATTAGTTTGCAGGAACTGCAATACCCTTGTCTATCATCTTAAGTGCTGTATCAGATTTGAGACACATTGGAACACCATTAGATGCTTTCATAACAAGACTAAATCCTTCACGGCATTCAATTTCATCAGCAAAAATGCCGGCATTCATTTGATGGCGTGGTGAAATCCATGCTAATTGCATGTTTTTTGCCTTTTCAATGAATTCTTCTCTTAGTTGTTGTTTTTGCTCATCAGTTATTTCAGATGAGTTTTCACGAAGTTCTGCCTTAAAGGCTTTCATCTCAGCAACTCTATCTTGAATTTCAGATCTTCGCTCCTCTGACATGTTGATACCTTTTGAAACCATATGTTCTTTGAATTTCGTTTTGAGATTAGATTTTTGATCATCAGTCAGTTCACCATGTTTTTCAATGTATTTCATCTTGATTTCCTCATGTCTTTCATCAGAAATATCATGTTTACTCATGATCATTGTTTTTAGACGTTCAGATTTATCAGAAAATTTCATTTTTTCATGTTTCATATCCATCATAGAGCATTGCATGTCTGATTCTCTATCCATCATAGGACAACTCATTGTTCCATCTTCACCTTTATGGCATTCACATGATATTTTGTCATGCATCTTATTTGACATATTATCATGATGTTTCATCATGTAATCTTCTTGTTCTTCTGGAGTCATTCCACACCATGAAGTTATTTTATCTAATTTTTCTAAATCAGTAATTTCTGTAGCGAGTTCAGATTCAGACAATAAACATAATTTTTCATAATCTAATGAATGATGTTTCTCTTTCATCATTTTTTTCATATGTTCTTTATGCTCTTCTCTATTTGCTTCAATAAAAGTAATTTTTTCATCTTCGTTTGATTCACAATACTGATTCATTTTTTCTGCATGATCTTCCACTTTATCATGTTTAGTTAAAAATAATTTCTTGTCTTCATCAGACATTTCACAATAGTTATCCATGTATTCTCTCATGTCTTTATCTGAATTCATTTTAAATTCAGTAATGTGTTCTCGTATGTTAGAATTAATTTCATCTTTGTAATTTTCCAATAGATCTTCAATTGCATCTTGCTCATCTTCAGACATTTCACAATAGTTTACTAATCTGTCAGAGAATTGTGCTAATCTAGGAAAATCTAAAAATAATTTACGCTTGTCTTCATCAGTTACAGCACAGAATCTATCTAAAAGATCATCAAGTTCGTAGTCAACATGATCTCTTATTTCTGGAATATGCTCTTTGATAAAGGCCTCAATTGCATCTTCTCGTTTATCTTCAGTTTCAAGTGAACAGAAATTTGATAATCGGTCTTCAAATTCTAAAAATTTAGGATGCTCTACAAATAATGCTTTTTTTTCATCTTCAGTCATTTTGCAAAAGGATTCTAGTCTATCATCAAGGTCATCATATTTTTCATTTTTGTTATCATGATATTCTCTTTTGCTATCTTCCCTATTGTCGTATTCTTCATCTCTGTCGTCATCATATTCATCATCATGTTCTTCTTTAGTTACATCATCAATAGTAATTTCAATTTCTACTGATTCAGATATATCAACGTCATCAGATTGTGCAAATACCGCGTTACCTGCAGTAACACCAGTAAACATTATCAGTGAAAAAACAATACTTAGAAGTTGTTTACTTTGCATTGTTTAGATTTAGAAATGTGGGATATAAAGAATGGTAATGAATTTCATAGTAATGATTAAATCAAATAATTAATTTTAGGCATCAAATAACTTTCATGCTGAAATCATAAAATAAGCATGGATGAATTGATAGTAATTTCTTTTATAAAATAAATAATAACTAATTCATGATAATACGTAATGAAGAATTCTTAGAAAAATTAGTACGATGGATACTATTAATTGAATTAAGAGTAGAATAGGATCCACTTTTTATGTAATAATGACATATAGTAAGATGGAAAGCTGACACAATTTCCTGTTGTCAAAATACATGGCGATTGTTTACCGGTCTGAGCATACAGCAGGGCTGTGTAAAGATTGTTCCGCATTAGTCAGCTTTCAAAATACTCTAGAAATTTAAAAATGGAAATAATTCAACGAGGATTATGAATATCAAAATAGGATGTACTGGATGGAGTTATCAAGGATGGTCAGGTATATTTTATCCAAAAAATCTAAAGGGTTCGGATTGGTTAAAATATTATTCACAGATTTTCGATATTACTGAAATCAATTCTACATTCTATAAAATTCCAAGTCAAGAGATGACAAGGAAATGGGATAAAGACACTCCAAGACACTTTAGATTTACAGCAAAATTTCCATCAATAATTACGCATGAAAAGAGATTAGAAAATGTAAATGCAGAGATTTTTTCATTTTTATCATCACTTTCTCCAATTTATGACAAAGTATCTGCTCTTGTATTACAACTACCACCATCATTATCATTTCAAGAAGCCAAACCTAGATTAGAAAAATTATTTGATATGTTACCTAATGATTTTTTGTATCCAATTGAGGGAAGACATGAATCATGGTTTTCAGATGAGGCAATAAAATTTCTTAAGGAAAAAAAAGTATGTCTTGTATGGAATGATGTTAAAGGAATAGATAATCCGATGTCAATTACCACAAATTATCTCTACATTAGATTAATTGGAGATAGATCAATTCCTGATTCAAAGTTTGGAAAAGTTATGAAAAACAAAGATGAATTGATTACAAGTTGGGCAAAAAAACTTAAAGCGATTCAAAATATCCCACAAGCATTTCTAATGGCAAATAATCATTATGAAGGGTTTGGACCAGCTACTGCAAATTCTTTAAGAATGCAATTAGGAATGCGAGATCTAATTTGGGATGAAAAAAAACAAAAAACATTAGGAAGTTTTTAGAATTATTGAGAAATATCAGTTGCAAGTCCAATTGCTTCACTAAAATAATATCCAGCCAAAATTGTTACTGCAGTGTAAACAAGGGATCCCATAAAGGTGTAAAATACAAATTTTGAAAGTTTCATTTTTAACAGTCCAGCTGGAATTGAAATCATCTCTCTCATTACTGGAAGTAATCTACCAAGAAATACCGCCTTATCACCATGTTTTTCAAACCAAATTTCAACTCGTTGTAATTTTTTATCAGTTATTTTAAAATATTTTAGATACCGAAGTAAAACTATTCGTCCAAGTTTTAATGCAATTAAATAAATTAATGATGAACCAATAGTGGCACCAGTTGCACCAAGTATAATCATTGGAATTAATCCAACTAGAGTAATTCCTTGTTGTGATGCTATAAAACCCGCAGTTGGAAATACTGCCAAAGTTGGAATTGGTGGAACTATGGTTTCTATAAAGGCTGCAAGAAACATCCCCTCATAGAGATGCATACCTAGAAAATCTGCAATCCAAATTATAAGAGAATCAAATACTTCCATTTGTTTCTGGCAACTAGATTCCTCCTAAATTACTTTGTGTGTAGGCACAAACATAGATAAAAAATGTTAAAAAAAATTCAAACGTTATTGTTCTCTTTCATAAAATTCCACAGAATTATCAAATTGTCTGTTATAATCAACTTCAATCCAAAATTTTTCCTCATCAATGTCTTTACCTTCTGAAATCCATACATTTAGAATTTTTTGCATAAACATTTGTGTAGTATCATCAATTTGAGGCCTAATTCCGGTTTCTTTTTCTATTCTATCTCTTTCTTCTTTAAATTTTTTTAGTATTCCTTTGAGATTTTTTCCATTTATCTGTGCAGCTTTGTTTCTTTTTGCAGATGTTAAATCATTTTTTAGATTAGAAAGAAAGCCCATAATATTACTAAGAGTGCTTTTTTAAAAAAGATTTCAAAAATTAAATGATCTATTTTAAATAATTTAATGAGATGAAAAAGCATGCCAAGAGTTACACATTTTGATATTCCAGCAGATGACCCAGAAAGAGCACAAAAATTCTACAAAGAAGTGTTTAATTGGAAATTTAAAAAATGGGATGGACCAATGGATTATTGGATGGCAACAACTGGTTCAAAAGAACCAGGAATTAATGGAGGATTATCAAAAAGAATACCAGGACAGATGGGAATTGTGAATACCATAGATGTTTCATCTATTGATAAATTTTCAAAAAAGATCATAGAAAAAGGAGGACAGTTAATTGTTCCTAAAATGCCAATACCAAAAATAGGATGGTTTGCTCAATGTATGGATACTGAACTTAACGTGTTTGGAATTATAGAAAAAGATGTAAAAGCAAAATAAATAATTCAAATAAAAAATAGTACTTTCATATACTTTAAAATTTCACAAAATTTGTGAATAGTCAATTAGATGATGTTAATGAATTATTGAAATTAAAACAAGGTGATCTTGTAAGATTGGCACACATCAAAAAAACACTAGAGTCAAGAAATGTGCTGTATATCTCAGATTCAAAATATCTTCGAGAATTAACCAAAGCATATTTGGAAGATCATACAGGTGAACGATTTGCAAAATACAACTCTTATGATTACCCAGAATATTCTAATAGATTAAAAGAAACATCAAATTTTGAGCCCAAATTAGAGCCTGAAAATAAAAAAGAATCAGAAAATTCACATGAAAATGTAAAAGATAAAGAATCCAAAGTTGGAAAATCAGAAATTAAAGAATCAGAGAAAAATTCCTTTTGTGGTAATTGCGGTAATGAAATTAATGATGAAAACTTTTGTCCTAAATGTGGAACTTCATTACATTCAGAGGAATCATCATCAAAGATAGCAAAAGAAAAGGATGTAAAAATCAATTTTAAAAATGAGAAAAAACCAAATAAAAAATTAACAGTAATCATTATTTTATCTATTATAATTATCATGTCTACGATAGGAATAGGAAGTCAAATGTCAGATGATATCAAAATTAGTGATATAGTAAATACTATACCTACAAGTAATACAAATGATGTTTTAGATTCAAAATGTGGTGCAGGACTTGTATTTGATGAAGCAAGTAATTCATGTGTGATAGAAGGAAGTGTAGTTGTTGGAGAAACTAATTCAAAATGTGGTGCAGGACTTGTATTTGATGAAGCAAGTAATTCATGTGTGATAGAAGGAAGTGTAGTTGTTGGAGAAACTAATTCAAAATGTGGTGCAGGACTTGTATTTGATGAAGCAAGTAATTCATGTGTGATAGATAAATAAGATAATTTTGATTTTTAAAATCATCTAGATTAATAATCAGAAAGAATTCAAATTAAGTAGTTGAGTTACAAGTTTTTAGATCATGCAACAGATGCAATAATTGAAGTTACGGCAAAAGACCTCAAAGAGGCATTTTCAGTTACAGCTGATGCAGTAATCAACTTAACATTAGATCAGAATAAAGTAGAAGAAAAAGACCAGAAAAAATTTTCAGCACAAGGAAAAGATGTAAGTTATCTTCTGTTTAGTTGGCTTGAGGAAATTCCATTTATTCTGATTACAGAAGGATTTGCAATAAAACGAATAGAATTTCAAATTATTGAAAAAAATGGTTATAGAATCAATGCAACAGCATATGGAGAACCATTAGATTTTCACAAACATAATTTCAAAGTGGAAATCAAAGCCCCTACATTTTATGACATGGAAATCAGACAAAATGATGGTGTGTATATGAGATTTTTGCTAGATTTGTAGATTTGGTAAAATTTTCTTTGCAAAAAACAAGAAGAAGTTATACGTATTTTTTAAAAACGAATTGTGCAATCAAACACTATGAAGGTAAAATTAGCAGGATTTACGATATTTTCATTAATTATTCTAATGATTGTTCCAGTTTATGCAGATATCAACAATGCTGATCTTGATAAAGAGACATTTTCAGGCGATGATAAATTTACAATTTCTGGAACCATTAGTGATGTAGATAGATTGATGTTAGTTGCATCAATGAAAGGACCCAATGGTGAGAAACTAGTCAAAAATGTAATATCAAACCATGATGGTACATTTTCATTTATTCCTGTAGATGCAGGACTTATTTTCAAATCCCAAGGAGAATACACAATTACAGTATTTACAGAAAATCAAAATATTGTAAACGGAACAGTGATTAAATTAGTTTATGAAAAAGGTGTTGCAAATGTATTACCAGATTATATTTTAGAATTAACAAAAATAGGTAATCAAAATATAGATGAAACTAAAGAATTATCTTTTACTGCAAGTATTACTAATTCAGCAATTCCACAATTAGAATTTAGTCTTGTCAATCAACCAACTGGTGCTGTAATTAACAAGGATACAGGCATATTCACATGGACTCCAACTGAATCACAGTCTGGTGGACATATCTTTGACATAGTTGTAGAGTCAGGAATACTTGAAGACAGAGAAACAATCACAGTTACAGTAAATGACAAACCAATATCTACACTAGAACCTGTAGTAAAAGAACCTGAGCCTGTAGTAAAAGAACCTGAGCCTGTAGTGCACTCCGAACCAGATACAACAGAGGAATTAGGATTAGCATCATTTGTTGATGAGACAAAAGATCCGCAAAGTTATGTTGACAGATATGAAAACGAGACAAGCTACAAGAAGTGGTTTGATGATAATTATTCAGAGTATTCTTCAATTTATCAAGCAGTTGGATTAGAAGAACCACTAGAAATTCCTGCAGTATTTGTTGATGAGACAAAAGATCCGCAAAGTTATGTTGACAGATATGAAAACGAGGCAAGCTACAAGAAGTGGTTTGATGATAATTATTCAGAGTATTCTTCAATTTATCAAGCAGTTGGATTAGAAGAACCACTAGAAATTCCTGCAGTATTTGTTGATGAGACAAAAGATCCGCAAAGTTATGTTGACAGATATGAAAACGAGGCAAGCTACAAGAAGTGGTTTGATGATAATTATTCAGAGTATTCTTCAATTTATCAAGCAGTTGGATTAGAAGAACCTGAAGTTGTAGAACCAGAAGTCAAGGTAAAGAAATTTGGAATATGTGGTACTGGAACAAAGTTAATTGAAGGAGTATGTACAATTATTGAAAAACCAAATGTGAAACCATGGTGGCAATTTTGGTAACATATGTGAAAAGTTAAGTTTTAATCATAATACTTTCTCTAAACTATATGGGTAAATTAAGCAGAAATCTTAGAATTTGTGGAGAATGCGGTATTGCATATACCTCAGTTAGTTTTACTAAATACATTGATCAATGCCCAATTTGTAAATCAAGAAGATTTGAAGCAATTCCAGTAAAATCAATGGATGAACAACAATCATCAACATAGATTTTTTAGTAGAATTATACTTCCAATAGCATTGTCTGAAGATCCAGAAATTGCCAAAATTATGCAGCGAAAGATGGATGAAATGCTCAAACCAAAACCAGAGCCCAAAATTGAACCTGAAATCATAGATTTGAATGATATTAATTTTGATCAAGTAATTTCATCTGAAAATCCAACATTAGTAGATTTTTGGGCAGAATGGTGTGGACCATGCAAGTCAATGCATCCAATATTTGAGAGTCTTTCAAAAAAATATCCAAATGTGAAATTTGCAAGAGTCAATGTTGATCAAAATCAGAATATTTCTATGAAATTTGCAGTACAATCAATTCCAACATTTATCA
>Ga0233434_1003812_pt1 | contig 11980 bp, 9 predicted proteins | sample SI_122_August201_4_FD_182738 | JGI IMG/M metagenome (GOLD analysis project Ga0233434, IMG submission 182738) | Seawater microbial communities from Saanich Inlet, British Columbia, Canada - SI_122_August2016_120_MG | ecosystem: Environmental > Aquatic > Marine > Inlet | place: Canada: British... | reverse complement strand
TACTTGATCCTAGTCCATTTTTAAATTCAAATATTTTAGGTACATTTACAATTTTAGATATTATAAAAAATCAGAAAAAAAGATTGGTACATGTATCTACAGATGAAGTATATGGAACAATTTTAGAGGGTTCTGCAATAGAAGAAACTCGATTTAATCCATCTAGTCCATATTCTGCAACAAAAGCTTCAGCTGAATTATTAATTAATTCTTACGTGAAAACATACGGTGTTAATGCAGTAATAACTAGATGTACAAATAATTATGGACCACGTCAATTTAATGAAAAATTAATTCCAAAAGCTATTGGCCTATGTACTGAAAATAAAAAAATTCCAGTATATGGAACTGGTGCGAGTATCAGGGATTGGATACATGTTGAAGATCATTGTAAAGCAATAATGTTAGTTTTAGAAAAAGGAAATACTGGTGAATCTTATAATATTTCTTCATCTAATGAAGTAAATAATCTAACTCTTATTACAAAAATTCTTGAAATTCTAAACAAGTCTAAAGAAAATATTCATTTTGTTGAGGATAGACCTGGTGAAGATACTAGATATAGTTTAGATTCAACTAAAATTCATGAAAAATTAGGCTGGAAACCTAAAATAAATTTTGATGTGGGATTAGAAAAAACAATTCAATGGTATATTTCTAATAAAGATTGGTGGAAATAATTTTTATAAATTTAATTGGCATTCAATTATTATACTCCAAGAAGATTTTTAAAAAAGAAATTTAATTTCTAATCATGGAAACTTGGATTAAACCTATTTTTGATAAACATGGAATGACACAATGGTATTGGAGAGTTACAAATATTGAAAATTTTAATTTAGGAAATCAAGTAGAAATTGGTTCATTTACTGTTATTGATGCCAAACATGGAGTAACCATTGAAGATAATGTGAAAATTGGTTGGAGTTGTTCTATTTTTAGTAATTCTACAATTGATAATAAAATGGGAAAAATTATTTTAAAACAAGGTTGCAATATAGGTGCAAATTCTGTTATTTTACCTGGTATAATTATTGGTGAAAATGCAACTATTGGAGCTAATAGTTTAGTAAACAAAAACATTCCTTCAAATGAAATTTGGGCTGGAAGTCCTGCTCGAAAAATTAAATAATTTTTTAAAATTGACTAAAATTCTTTTTAGAACTTCTGGTGGTAGAATTCCAAAAAAAGAATTAGGTCTTGGACATATTTTTCGTTGTATAAATTTAGGTAATCAATTTCAAAATCAAGAGATACAATTTTTAATTGAAGATTATGGTTCTGTTTCTTCAGTTTTAAAAAATAATGGGTTTAGAAATATTTCTAATCTAACTCCTGGAATTTCTGATGACCTTGACATTAAAGAAACATCAGATTTTATATTAAAAAATCATATTGATCTTTTAATTATAGATAAATATGGATTAACAAAAAAGTATGTACAGGCAGTTAAAAAACTTGTAAAAACTGTAGTCATATCTGATCTAAAAAATATTTCTTATGATGCAGATTTAATTATTAATGGTTTTATTGGATTTGATAATAAAATTTTTTATAATAAATTTAACATAAAATGTTGCCTAGGTCCTAAATATCAAATTTTAAATTCACAATATGCTAAAATGAATAATTATAAAAAAAAATATGATGTATTGATTACTTTAGGTGGTTTTGATGCACATAATTTGTTAGAAATTATTCTTAAAAAATTAGTGAGATATGAGACAAAATTAAAAATTAGAGTTATTCTTGGACATGCAACAAAAAAATCAAATAAGTTTAATGTATTTTTAAAAAAATATCCTCAAATTAATATAATTAACAAAACTAACAATATGAAAAAAGAAATTGCTAGTACAAAATTTGGAATTTGTGCTGGAGGGATAACAACATATGAGTTTGCTGTTGTAGATGTACCTTTTGCAATTGTATGTCAATATGATCATCAAATTATTACTGCTAGAGAATGGCAAAAAAAGAAAATTGCAAAAAATTTAGGATTTATTCAAAAAAATGATAAAAAAATTAATGTATTTTTAGATGAATTAATAGGAAATAAAATTATACTAAATTCTACAAAATTAGTAGATGGTTTAGGTTCAAAACGTGTTGCTAAAGAAATTTTAAAAATAGTGAAGAATTAAAACATAGGGAAATAATTATTATTAATTATGAATACTGCAGTAATAACAACAGGTGGATTAGGAACAAGAATGGCCACTCTTACCAAAAGTTATCCTAAAACAATGTTACCTGTATATGCAAAATCTGATTATGATGATGAACCTCTATTAAAACCAATTTTGGAAGTTATTTTTAATAATTTATATGAAAATGGATTTCGTAAATTCTGTATTATTATTAATACAAATTATAAATCTACTATTAAAAATCATTTTAATCCTGATCCATCTTTTGTTGATTTACTTTCAAAAAGAAATAAGTTTCATGATAAACGATTTATGAAAACATTAGATAAATTATATAAAAAAATAGAAAAATGTGAAATTCATTGGATTAATCAAGATACACCTATGGGATTTGGTCATGCCCTTCTTTCTGCTAAAAAATATGTAAAAAATGATGATTTTTTATTACATGCAGGTGACACATATTTTCCAAATTATAAATTTCTTCCAAAACTTATTAATTCCTTTAAAAAAAGTTCTGATATATCGGGTAGTTTACTATTAGAATCACGTAAACTTCTTGATGGTTATGGAATTGCTCAAGTAAAAAAGAAAAATAATCAAAATATTGTAATTGGAGTTGAAGAAAAACCTAGAAAACCAAAAAGTAAATTAGCTATTTTACCTATTTATGCATTTAAATCTAATATTTTTCAAGCTCTAAAGAAAACAAACAGTGGATATAATAAAGAATTACAAGTTACAGACGCAATTGCTACTTTAATTCATACTAATGAAAAAATTGTTGCACTAAAAACTAATGATAAATGGTTTGATATTGGTACGCCCGAAAGATATTTGACTGCATTAAATTATTCATATAATTATAAATATTAATTTTTAAGAGATTTCAATGCATCAATTACAATATTTTGATTATTTTTACTAATACCTGTATAAAATGGCAAAGACAATGTTTCATCATATATTTTTAAAGAATTCTCAAGTGAAGAATATGATTTTGATTTCTTTTTAAATATTGTAAATAAGCTTAAAGGTTTGTAATGAACTGATGTACTGATATTTTTTTCTGATAATTTTGTAAAGACTTGGTTTCTATTCATACCAAATTCAGTTTCATCAATACTGATTCTAAAAAGATGGCATGCGTTATCATTAAGATCATTTGTATCTGGTACATCAATTCCATTAATTTTTGATAGTTGTTGACAATAATATTTGAATGATTTTTGACGTTCAGAATTAATTTTTCTAATTCTTTTTAGTTGATTTAATCCTAATACTGCTCTAATTTCATCCATTCTATAGTTGTATCCTGGTTTTTCAATATCATAATCCCAAGGATAACCTGATGTGTATCTTTGTTTTAATGTTCTATTCATACCATGATTCCTTGTAATTTTTGTAATTTCTGAGATTTTTTTAGATTTTGATATTATCATTCCTCCTTCTAAAGTTGTTATATTTTTAGTTGGGTAAAAACTAAAACAAGCTGCATCTCCAAAAGTCCCTACGTGTTGTTTTTTATATTTAGTACCAATTGCATGTGCACAATCTTCAATTATAAATAAATTATTTTTTTTTGCAATTTTCATAATATCATTCATTTTACAAGCTTTACCAGCTAAATGTACTGGTATAATTGCTTTAGTTTTTTTTGTTAAATTATTTTTTATAGAATCTATACTAATGTTATGATCATTAAGATCTACATCTGCTAATATTGGTGTTGCACCTGCCATTAAAACAGAATTAGCAGTTGCTAAAAATGTCATGTTTGGTACAATCACTTCATCATTTTTTCCTATATCTAAAGCTTCTAAAGAAAGATGTAATGCAGATGTAGCATTAGAAACTGCAGTCGCATATTTACTCTTGGTATATTTTTCAAAGGCTTTTTCAAATTTTTCTGTATTTGGACCGTTTGTAAGAATTGTTGAATTAAATATTTCTAACATTTTTCTTTTATCTTCTTTAGTAATTTTAGGAATAAAAAATGAGATTTTTTTATTTTTAATGTTAGACATAGACTATTTTTTTATTTAAGTTGTTTAGTTTTATAGATTACTTATGTAAAAATTAAATTATTGTCCTATTTTTTGTTTTAAAATTGGATTGTTGTCTGGATCTTTGCTAATAGAACCGTCATTATTAGTAACAAAAATCTCTTTATTTGTAAATGAATCACATATGTTGTGAAATTCATCTATTGTAATATCTGCATATTTTAAAAATTCATTTAAATATTTTTTAGGAATTTTTCCTTCATTATTTTTAACTAGTTCAATACCCTCATCTCTAGTAATTCTTCCATATCTAATTTCAATTGAGGCATGATCTGTAGCTCTACCAAATCCATATTTTAAAAATTTAAAATAATCATGAAAAACTGTAAAATACACATCCAAATTTTCAAATTTCTGATAAGTTCCTTCTATTGGTATTTCATTTTCAATAAAACCTAATCCTTTAACCAGTTCTAATTGTTTGAATATGTCCCATTTGATGTAGGTTCCTAAGAAAATTCCAGTTACACCAACTTCTCTAACTTCTTCGTCTGAAGGATAAATGTAAGGTAATAGATCTCTTTTATCAAAACCATACTTTGTCATATCTGCTGGTTTTATTTTATCAAGAAAATATCCACCATTTTTCTCATTCCATGATCTATCTAGAATTGTTTTTTCATCTAAATTTGTAGGCATTCCATATTCTAGTTGTGGATTTTCTCCCCATACTATAAGTGGAATTTTATATTTTACAGCAATTTGAACAGGAACTGTGTAAATACCAAGATGTTCTGGCCATTGAAAATCTCCAAGTTCAGTCAATCCAAATTTTGCAAGTTTTAAGTATGTATCAGGTTTTGTGGAGAATTCAATACAATCAACATTCAATTTTTTTAAATTATCAAGATTTTTTCTCCCTATATCTGTTTGATCAAGTGGATGAAATGCAACTGCAAGAGGGTTCATTCCAAATGTTTCTTTTATTGCATATGTTTGATATGTTGAATCTCTTCCACCACTTACAGGAATAATACAATCATAATTCTTGCCCTCTAAATCTCTGTATTTTTCAAGAAGTTTTAAGAAATCTTTACGTTTACTTTCCCAATCTACATTTTCTTTAAATTTATTATTAATACATGCACTACAAATTCCATTTTTATCAAATACTAGTTGGGGTTTTGTATCAGGTAATAAACAAAATTTACAGTATCTCACAACAATTGTTTTTTATGTATCTATATGAATTTCACTATCATATTCATTTCCTGTATTAAAATATTCTAAAATTTCTTTATGAGTATTTTAAAAATTATTTAATTCTAAATTTTTCGGCTTAAAATAAATAATACAAATGCTCTAGTACAATCAAAAATTACAAGTGAATAAGCTAAACCAACAGTTCCAAAAATTTCTCCAAGAATGAAAATTCCTGAAATTAGAACTCCTACTGATATAACACTTGTAATTACGATATATCCACTTTTTTCATTTGCTAAAAATTTTGATACATACAAAGTATACACAGTAGTAGGAATAATGGAAATTGAAATTATTGGAACCAAATCTAATAAATCTGTGTATTCGGGAAATAATGTAAGTAAAAGTTGTGGAGCAATAAATATTCCAATTAGAGCTAAACCAATAGAAAAAATGACTGTAAGAATTTTTATCTTTGTTGTATCCTCTCCACTAGAATCTTCTGGAAGGATATAATGTTTAACTGCTTCAGGTAGAATTGCTAGTAAATATAGAACTTGCACTGCTAAATAATAATTTCCAAGAATTGAAAATCCAAAAACTGGACCAATTATTATTTTATCTATTTGACCATTTAATATCTGACTAAGATCAATCAAAAAATTGTTTTGAATAAAACCCCATTTGTTTTTTAGTAATTGTAAATTAAATTTAGTATTTTTAAATCCATCATAAATTCTATCTATGAATATAAAAAATGATAATCCAATTCCTAATAAAACCCCTTCAGGGCCTATCATATAATAAAAAATTAAAGCAAATAAAATAAAAAGAATTTTTTGTAATATAAAATAAATTGAATATTTTTTATAAAATTTTCTTCCTAATAGTTCTGACGAAGCTAAATTGTAAATCACTGCACCAAGAACGAAAATACTAACTCCAATGTTAGTAAATGCAAAATATAGAACTATTGCAGAAATAATACTTCCTGAGATAGATAATACGTAAATTGTAGATTGAATTTTAATTTTCTTTGCTACTAAAACTGTAATTGCCATTGGTCCACCTACTAAAGAAATTGAGGTTACTATTCCTGCTATTGAGATATAATATGTTAATTCACCATAATTTTCAGAACCTAACAAACTTGCAAGATAGATCCAAAAAAAAGCTGAAATTATAGAACCTGCTAAATTCGAAATCCCTATTGTACTGATATTTTTAATTCCCTTAAAATTATTAGATAGATCCATTATTCAATGTAAATTTAAATGGATTGATAAAGTTCTCTATTATCTAATATCATTTAAAATATATTTTCAAATATATTATCATATTTTTATAATTAAAATTGCTAATTTTTTACAAGTTAATTTGATTCGTTAATTTTTTTATTAATTATAATATTTTAAAATTAACAGTCATTATTTTTTGTGCACATAATATCTGTAATATGTGATTTGTTCTTATATTCCATTAAAATTTTTGAACCATTTGTTTCACAAAATTTATTTCTCATATCTTGAAATTTAAAATTCATCTGAGATAGAATATTAAAAAATTCTATAGGATCACTATGATTTTTAATTAAATGAATATTAAATTCCATCATTAATGTAATATTTTGATGTAAAATTTTTGACATTCCTTTTAGAATCTCAATTTCATATCCTTCAGCATCTATTTTCACAAAATTTGCATTTATTACATAATTATCTAATTTAATACAATCAACTTCTATATCTCCTGAATTACTAATTTGATGAGAACCAATTGAATCTGATATTTTCATTTTAACTTTAGAATTTTTAGAACCAACAGCTTTTTGATGAAGTGTTACATTATCGAGATTATTCATTTCAATATTTTTTTTTAAAATATCAAAATTTTTAGATTCTGGTTCAAATGCAATAACTTTACCTGTTTTTCCTACAAGACTACAAAAAAATAAAGTGTAGAAACCAATGTTTGCCCCAACATCTATGACCGTATCCCCTTGTTTTATGATTTTTTTTAATACTTTTAATTCATCAGTCATTTGATCAGTTGTAATTGAGTGACATGCATCATCTTGTTTATCTAAAAACATCTTATATCCAAAAACATCTATGATTTCGGGTTTTGAGTACTCTGTTAATTTAAGATGTAATTTCCGAATAAAAAAAATTTTTGATATTCCAGTACCATATAGTGATTTACTTATTATTTTATAAAGAGAAAAAAACATACTTTTCTTGTATTTTTATGTAATATTTAATTATATTTTTATCAAATATATTTTTTGATCAAAATTTGATTTTGATATAAATTGAAAAATTAATCAATGAGTAGATTATTGTTATTAAAAAATAATTATAACTTATTATTAAGAAATTTAATTTTTTTTGCATATTCATGTGCAAAAAGTGTTAAGGATTCTTTATTCTCATCTAAAAATTCTATCATTTTATCATTAGTTATACTTACATCTGCAAATCTTCCACCATGAAAAAATTTTTCTGAAGATTTAATTTCAAAATTAGCACCATCAAATTCAAATGTATTATTTTCTTTGAATGAAACATATTCATCTAAACTTTTAGAATCCATTTTCTTTTCTAAACTATGTTGAATTAATTGCGGTAAGTCCTCAATTGATTTTAAACGTTCAATTGATGGTAATGTTGTATAATCAAAATTTGCACATGTAATTGCTGGTTTTTCATAAAATGCTGCTTCAAGTGCGGTTGTACCACTTAACGTTATTACCAATGAACAATTTTTTATTAAATCTAATGATGATGTATGTGGATGTATCACTGTGACGTTTGGAATTTTATTTAGTTCCTGATAAAATTTCTTATCTCTCCAGTGTCTCGTTATTTGGCTAGGGTGTTCCTTGACATATAGAATATATTCAATTGGAAGTGATTTTGCAATATTTTTTACAAATTCAATATCATTTGTATTAAATGGTGTTGCAATTAATGTAGAACGTTCCTGTTCAATATGTAATGGATAATATACAAATTTTTGAGTTTGTTGGATATTTTTTACAAGATGTTTATCCAGATAATTCCAACGTGATCTAGTTTTATTTGCACCTGATATTGCATTTAACAGTGCTCTAATTTTTGAATGACCAAAATATGAATAATGTGTTTTAGGATTTTCATTTTTTGTCTTAAATAGAAAATCAATTGTTGCAGTAAAAATATTTAATTTATTTCCAAATGGATCAACATTTTGTTTTTTAATTGTTTTTGATAGATTTAATGATTCATAATATTTTACAAGCTCCGAAAAACTTCTATGACTTTGTTTCTTTTCAATTTTATCTATATTATCTGCATAATGAATCTCTTGAGCTATTTCTGCTCTATACCCTAATGTTGAAAAGAAAAATGCCAAAACGTCAATTTTTTTGGCTTTACATAATTCAAAGAATAATTCATCTTGATGTTGGTATGGTTCATGCATAATTGCAATATTTGGTTTTATTTCATTTAATACATCTTCAAAAAATTTACATTCGTTTTCTATAATTGATAAAATTTCATTTTTTGAAAAATTATAAAAATCATTAAAATGATAAAAAATTCTATCACTTATAGCTAATTTCCATAATTGAATTTTATAATTTTTTTCAAATAAAGCAAGATATTGAAGATCTGGATTTTTTATTGGTAATGTGTGATCGTGATAATACCAATTTTTTTTAAATTTTACTAGATTTTGATTCTCATAAAAATTTCTTGTATTATCTGTAATATCTATAATTGCATAAAAATCAACATCAATTTTTTTTTGGAGATAATAACAAAGAGAAAATTGCATTAAATTGGAATCTAACCAAACAACAATTTTTTCTTTCATTACTTTTATTTGTGAATTTATTTTTTATAAATGAATTCTAATGAAAACTATGTGTAGTTTATAATAAATATTAGTAATAATAAAAAGTTCTGAGATTCACCATTGATCAATTATACGCCTGAATTTGAGTTATATGTTTTTATTAATATTTTTAATTTAAAAACTAGGTTTGTTTTTTTATAATTTGGATTTAAGATTATGAAAGGGATTATTTTACACGGTGGTCACGGTACAAGATTAAGACCATTAACTCATACAGGTCCTAAACAATTACTTCCAATAGCTAACAAACCCATGTCTGAATATTGCATTGAATCTATTAAAGAAACAGGAATTAAAGAGATTGCTATAATAATTGGTGGTCTAGGTTCAAAAAAAGTTAGAGAATATTATGGCACGGGTGAAAAATTTGGTTTATCTTTTACTTACATTGAACAGGATTCTCCAAAAGGTATTGCACATGCAATTCAGTTATGTAAAGAATTTGTAAATAATGAAAAATTTTTAGTTTTCTTAGGAGATAATATTATTCAAAAATCAATCAATGAATTTGCATTAAAATTTGAAAAATCTGATTTCGATGCAACAGTTTTGTTATGTAAAGTAGATAATCCTTCTAGATTTGGTATTGCTTCAGTTGCAAAAGGAAAAATTATAAAAATTATTGAAAAACCAAAAAACCCATCTTCAAACTTAGCAGTAACTGGAATTTATTTTTTAACTAGTAAAATTTTTGAAATTATTGATAATTTGAAACCCTCTTGGCGTAATGAATTAGAAATTACTGATGCGTTAGATATTTTATTAGAAAAAAATCATAATTTGAGTTATGAAATAATTACTGATTATTGGAAGGATACAGGAACTCCAGAAGATATTATACATGCTAACGGACAATTAATTGAAAAAATGGATCAATACTTTTTTGGTGTTCAAGAAGATAATGTAAAAATTAATGGAAAAGTAATTGTAGGTAAAAATTCATTAATTAAATCAGATGTGACAATAAACGGTCCTGCTATAATTGGCGAAAATTGTTTAATAAACTCAGGAACAATAATTGGTCCAAATGTCAGTATAGGTAATAATTCTAATATTTCAAAATGTAATGTAACGAATTCAATCATTATGGCAAATTGTAAAATTGATTTGGATGTGAATATTAGAAATAGTATAATTTCAAATAATTCTGAAATAACTTCTGATAATAAATCAAATAACGAGAAAGTTTTTCTTTTAGGTGAAGGAACAAAAATATTTTTTTAAAGGTAAACTTACATTGGTAACAATTATTTGAATTAGTAGTAAATAATATAACATTAATAAAATATTATTACTCTAGTTGGTTTGATTTTCATTATGGATACTATTTAAAAATGAACCAAACTATTCAATTATCAAAAAATAATTTATTTTATTTTATATGTGGAGTATGGATAGTTGGTCTAATTTTTAGATTATTCTATTTTGATGAAACAATTCCACTTAATATGGATGCATTATCTTTTTTTACATATTCTGCAGATATTACTTCTATTGGAAAACTTCCAGAAAATTATGATATTGCAAAACCTGGTTGGTCTTATTTCTTAGCAGCAATTTTTTCAATATTTAATTTTGAGTATACTATGCAATACATGCAGTTACAAAAATTATTGGCAATATCTATATCGAGTTTAACTATATTCCCTTTATTTTTTTTAATAAAAAAATTTTCTGAGAGTAAATATGCATTATTGGGAATTTTGATATTTGCTGTAGAGCCTAGAATTATCCAAAATTCATTAAGTGGAAATTCTGAAGCAATATTCATTTTTTTTCTTGTTGTTACAATGTTATTATTTTTAAATAAAAATAATAAAATCATTTATTTATCATTTTTATTTGCAGGAATTGCAACAATCATTAGACCTGAAGGTTTATTTTTATTTATTGGAATTTCTATTTCTTATATTATTAGATTTAGAAAAATACGATTTGTAATTCCCAAGTATATTTTTGCATTAATGATATTTATTTTAATTTTAACACCTGTAGAATTACATAAAGAACAAGAAGGTATGTATGGTTCCGTTTTTCAACGTGCCTACTCTATTTTATTAGAAACTGATAGTTATGATCAAAAAACTAAAGAAACCATTTCTTCTATAGAGCAAGTAGATTCATCTCAAAAAAATTCTAATCTATTTATTTCTACAATAGAACATTTTTTCAAATATTTAGGTTGGGTTTTAATTCCATTATTCATAATTCTAGCTCCCATTGGATTTATCTTATTTTTTAAAAATTTTAACACAGAAAAATTAACAATTATAATATTGACAATTTCAATGACTGTGCCTGCATTATATGCATATTCATTTCCGTTACTTGAATTAAAATATCTCTATTTTTTATTTCCAATGTTTTGTATTTTTACAACATTTTCATTGAAACCCATATTTGAAAAATTTAAGAAAAATAATATTTTATTTTTAATATTTTTTATTTTAATACTGTCATCTAGTATTTTATTTACAGATTATAAATTTGATTATCAAAAAGAACATGATGCTGTTATTATTGCAGAATATGTCGTAAAAAATACTAAAGTAATTAATAGTTATTATCCTGGAAGCATGCATATTCATGGAATTCAAATTGTAGATGAATGGAAAACTTATCAAGAATTTTTTCAAAATAATGAAAGAGTTACTGGAATAATAGATTCTATGAATCCAATTGTTACTATTGTAAGTACAAATGAATATCAAACATTAGATT
>Ga0233434_1003789_pt1 | contig 12029 bp, 10 predicted proteins | sample SI_122_August201_4_FD_182738 | JGI IMG/M metagenome (GOLD analysis project Ga0233434, IMG submission 182738) | Seawater microbial communities from Saanich Inlet, British Columbia, Canada - SI_122_August2016_120_MG | ecosystem: Environmental > Aquatic > Marine > Inlet | place: Canada: British... | reverse complement strand
AGACCTGACTATGTTTACAAAAACAAGGGTTGGACCGATTGGGGTGACTTTTTGGGAACTGGAAATGTTGCAAGTTATAATATACAATTTCATTCATTTGAATCTACAAAAGAATTTGCTAGAAGTTTAGACATCCAAACTTGGAAAGAATGGCAAGAGTATTGCAAGTCAGGCAACAAACCCGATGACATCCCTGCAAATCCAAATAGAACTTACAAAAAAGAGTGGGTGTCATGGGGTGACTTTTTGAAAACTGGTAGAATTCAGACACAGCAAAAAAATAAAAATTATCTCCCATTTACAGAAGCAAGAAATATTGTAAGAAAATTAGCAATAAAATATAATATTAAAAATTGGGCAGGATGGAAAAAAGCTGTAGTAGAAGGGAAAATACCTGATAATATTCCTACAAGACCTGAAGTAACTTACAAAAAAATGAGGAAGAAATGAAAAAGTTTAGGGACTTTGAATCTGCAAGAGAGTTTGCTAGAAAATTAAATCTAAAATCTAGAACAGAGTGGAAAGAGTATTGCAAGTTAAACAACAAACAGGATGATCTACCTAGATATCCTGAGGGCGTTTACAAAAACAAAGGTTGGAAAGGTTGGGGTGATTTTCTTGGAACTGGAAATATTTCGCCTAAAGATAAAACCTATCGTTCATTTGAATCAGCACGAGAGTTTGCTAGAAAATTAAATCTAAAATCTAGGACAGAATGGGAATTATATTCTAAATTAAGTGACAAACCCGACGACATACCTGCATCCCCTAGTGGTACATACAAAAACAAAGGTTGGACAATCTGGGGTGATTTCTTAGGTTCTGGAAATATCAAACCTGGGGATCGACAATCTCGTTCTTTTGAATTCGCAAGAGAGTTTGCAAGAGGATTAAATTTGAAAGGAATCAAAGAATGGAAAGAATATTGCAGGTCAGGCAACAAACCAGATGACATACCTCAAACACCTGAAGGAACTTACAAAAATGATTTCAAAGGATATGGTGATTGGTTGGGTAATGGAACTGTTGCATCACAAGATATGGTATTTCGTTCATTTTCTGAAGCAAGAAATTATGTTAGAAATTTAAAATTAAAAAATAATACAGAATGGAAAGCCTACTGCAGGTCAGGCAACAAACCATATGACATTCCTGCAGGTCCCGAACAAACTTACAAAAAAGATTTCAAAGGAATTTCAGATTGGTTGGGTAATGGAAATACTCGTATGATCCCCGTGACTTATGAGGAATGTCGTAAATTTGCTCAAAAAAATAATATTACAAAATCAAAAGAATGGGAAAATTTTAGCAAATCCGGTAAAAGACCTTCAAATATTCCAGGGCATCCGCAAGATGTTTACAAAAAAGAATGGATAAGTTGGGGCGAATTTTTAGGTACTGATAGGATTGCTAATCAACTTATACAGTATCGTTCATTTACAGAAGCAAGAGCGTTTGTACAAAAATTAGGATTAAAAAATAATTTAGATTGGAAAAAATATTGTAACTCAGGTAACAAGCCAGACGACATACCTGCAGCACCGTGGCAAGTTTACAAGGAGTGGAAAAAGAAATGAGTCATACATCGTAATGCAACTGCTTAATACTTTCAAATTATTAGCAATACATTGTCTAAGGATTCCAAAGAAAACGACGAATGGGTAGATATCTATGATTGGCTAGGCACGGAATCACCTGTTGGCTCACCAAAAGCCGTAAAAGAATTACTTCGTGCATTAATTGCAAATAAGGCAATTTATCAATGGGATGAGGCAGTACTATACTCATTTCTTTTAAGAAAAGGAGTTCTAAACCTGAATGGAAATAGACATTTTGATTTTCTAAATAATTTAGCTAAAACTTGTAAAACAAAAGCAGGGTTGGAAGCAATTGAGGATTATGCAACATCAGATTCTGAAATCCCTCCAAACACTTCTCACTACAACTCTGATCAAGAACCATTGGATGAGGATGCTGAAGTAGAAGATGCGGAACTGGAAACTGCCACATCAGAAGAACTTGCAAGTTTAGTAGAAAATGACAACACTTTAGATTCTGATATAATCACTCCAATTGAACAAATTCTGTCATCCACTGAAATGCTTGATTCAATTTCAACTGATAAAGAAGCAATTCAATTCTATGTTACCTATGCAATTAACCAATTATGGAAAGATGCATTTTTAGACCCTGAAAAAACAATTTCCACATTAGAAAATGAAACAAAGACTGATAACAAATACAGAAATCTAGTTGTTAAAACTTTTCTCAAAGATTATCGCGGTACAGTAAATCTCAAAATTCCAAAAAATTATAGATTTAATGACAATTCAAAAATAATAGATCCGTTTTTGATGCAAAAATTTGTTGCATATACAGTTAAGAAACTTCCACACTTTGGTAATTTCTCAGGAACCGGTGCAGGAAAGACACTTTCTGCAATTCTTGCAAGTCGTGTAATTGACAGTAAGGTCACTTTGATAATTTGTCCAAACGATGTAGTTTCTCACTGGAAGAAAAATGCAGATGAGATATTTTCTGACTCTGTAATTACCACCGGCAAGGACGTATTTTCTGCAAAAAGTGATGAATCCAGGCACCAATATTGGATTATAAATTATGATAAACTAAATCAGGACTCCTCTAGAGTTGATGCTGAACTTTTGGCAAAGCAAAAAATTGATTTTGTCGTTCTTGATGAAATCCATTTCTCAAAAGTAACTGGAACAGATGAGTCAAAATCAAAACGAAGATTGGTGTTGGAATTTCTACTAACTTTGGCAAGAAAGAAAAATCCTGAAATCAAAGTTCTTGGTTTGTCTGCTACACCTGTGGTGAACAATCTTCAAGAGGGAAGATCATTGTTAGAATTGATGAGCGGAAAAATGTATGATGATGTATCTACAAGACCGACAGTACCTAATGCAGTTACGCTGTATGAAAAATTTACAATCAACTCCATTAGATACAAACCCAATTACGATATTTCTGTAATTAAAAATGAAGTTGATGTAGATTCTGAAAGACCAACTGGAACTAGTCTTAAAGAACTTAATTCAAGACCGCTGGCAATTGAACAATACCTTACTGATGCAAGAATTCCTGAAATGATTGAAAGAATTGATGGACCTACTATTATTTACACAGAGTATGTCGGCTCTTCAATTAAAAATAAACCAACAATACTTGAAACAATTGAAAACGCATTAAAAGAAAAAGGATATTCTTATGGATTTTACACCGGAGAAGATCATACAGGTCTTCCAAGATTTCTAAACAAAGAATTCCAGGTACTGGTTGCATCACGACCAATCTCAACTGGAATTGATGGATTACAATCTGTATGTACGAATTTAATTTTCAACACATTGCCATGGACTCATGCATTATACCAGCAAATCATTGGAAGAATTGTAAGAACTGGCCAAGGCAAAAAAACAGTCAACATCCATCACATCAAGGCAAGCATTGGAGGATACGCGTATGATGAAATGAAATTAAATCGTCTCAAATTCAAGCGTACTTTGGCTGATTGTGCAGTAGATGGATTACTGCCTGAAAAGAATCTAATTTCTGCTGCTCAGGCATCAAAGGAAGCAATTAGATGGCTTGAACGACTAGAACGAGGGGAAATCTCATGCATTACACGAAGAGATTTGAACAGAATCCTTCTACCTGTTGAGATCAAACAAAGACAAACACAGTATGGTAATTTTACAAAACAAAAGCAAAAAATCAATGCTGAGGATTCATCTGCAACCAACCAAAGGATGATGAAAAATCCTGAGGAGTGGCACGAGTATCATAGAAACTATAGAGAAGAGCGAAAGAATTGGAAAGTTGTTCCGTTTAATCAATGGATTAAAAGAATCAAAAAACTACCTGAGCGCTACATTGTTGGTGACTTTGGTTGTGGCGAAGCTAAAGTTTCTGAAGCACTTGGAAGCAGAATAATTAATTTTGATCACGTTGCAATGGATTCCAGTATCATCTCTTGTGATATGAGTGACGTATCGCAATATGTTAAAAATGATGAATTAGATGTTGCGTTATTTTCATTATCACTGATAGGTAAAAACTGGAAGGATTATCTAAAAGAAGCATCACGATGTCTTAATGATGATGGGTTGCTATTCATTTCAGAAACTACCAAACCATCATCTAAACTTGAAAGTATCAGAGAGGAAATTAAAAATCTTGGATTTAAAATATACAAGGACAGTGAAATGGGTGAATCCACATTCATTGAAGCCAGAAAAATAAAAGCATCTGAATAATACTGATGGCCAAACCTCCCGTAGATACATATCAAAAAATGATAAATTTTATTCAATCACAATTACGCTCAAAAAAATTTGTAGCAAATTATCAGCCTGTCATGATAAAATTTCTATTACAAAATGGAAATCAAAGCAAGCAACAAATTGCACAAGAATTGTGGAAACAAAACAACATGGAGCGAAATTCCAGTTTCTATCTTGGTGTTCCAGTGTACAGGGTATTGGTGGATAATGGTGTGGTAACCAAACAAGGAAATATTTTTTCATTGGTTTTACAAGCCATGACCGAATTAGAAAAACAATCAGTTATCGATGAAATTGATTCCTCGATATCTCGCCATACAGAATTTGCAAAAACAGGCTATCTTCCGTTAAAAGATGCAAAAGACTTTGTTAGAGAATTAAAATTAAAATCTCCAAAAGAATGGGATGAATATGTAAAATCCGGAAAAAAGCCAGATAATATTCCGTCTAATCCTAGTTCTTTTTACAAAAAGAAAAAAACAAGCAAGGATAATGGCTAGATATGCAGTACAACAAGGCAATTAGGGACAAAATACCTGAAATTATACAAAAAGATGGACATTCTTGCAGTGTGAAGACATTACCTGACGAGGAATTTTTAGAACACCTGGAAAAGAAACTTTCAGAAGAAATAACAGAATATCAAAACGACAAGAACCCTGAGGAGCTTGCAGATATCTTGGAGATCATTTATCGTATTGCGCAACTCAAGGGAGTATCAAAAGAAAAGTTGGAAAAAATTAGAATAAAAAAATCTGAAGAGAGAGGTGGATTTGATAAAAATTTATTTCTCATTGACACAAGCAAACCCTAAAACTTTGAGATATGAAAAAACAGTTTAGAGATTTTGAATCTGCAAGAGAGTTTGTTAGATCATTAAAGTTGAAAGGACAAAAAGAATGGTATGAATATTACAAGTCAGGCAACAAACCTGATGATATTCCATCTAGTCCCTGGAATGTCTACAATGAATGGAATGAGAAATGACAAAAAAGTTTAGAGATTTTGAATCTGCAAGAGAGTTTGCTAGAGAATTAAAAATTAATTCTTCTAGAAAATGGATTGACTTATCTAAACAATCTTCATTTCCATCAGATGTTCCCAGATACCCTAATGACATTTACAAAACTAGTGGTTGGATTAATTGGAAAGATTGGCTCGGATATGAAAAAATTGTTAAAAGAAAATCAAACTGGTTAAAATATGAAGATTCTAAAAAAATTGTTACAAAACTAGGTTTGAAAAATCGTTCAGAGTGGATAGCATATAGAAAAATCAATAAGTTAAAAAATATTCCAATTCATCCAGATCAATTTTACAAAAACATAGGATGGACCACTTGGGAATATTGGTTGGGAGAGTCTTATTTTAGTTTTAAAACATTTGATGAATCTAGAAAGTTTGTTACAAAACTAGGTTTGAAAAATCGGGATAAATGGTTTCAATATTGCAAGTCAGGTGATAAACCAAATGATATACCTGCAAATCCTCAACTAGTTTACAAAAAAGAGTGGTCTGGTTGGGGTAATTTCCTTGGCACCGGAAGAATAGCAAATCAAGATAAACAATATCTCCCATTCAAAAAAGCAAAATTAATTGTACAAAAATTAACAATTATGAAAAAAGACGAATGGTATGATTATTGCAAGTCAGGTGATAAACCAAATGATATACCTGCAAATCCTTCATCAGTTTACAAAAAAGAGTGGACTGATTGGGGGGATTGGCTAAGAAATGAAAAATCTATAAAATTTGTCGCATATACCCATGCAAAAAAAATAATATTATCACTAAAAATTAAATCGTTGAGAGAATGGAGAAAATTCCTTAAATCAAACCAATTGCCTAAAGGAATACCGCGAGATCCTCCATCAGTTTACAAAAAAGAATGGATGGGATGGGGGGATTTTTTGGGAACTGGAAATATTCAACCACAACAAATACAATATCGTTCATTCAAAGAAGCAAGAGAGTTTGTCCGTACATTAAAAATTAAAAATGTGAAAGAGTGGAATGAATATGTCCAGTCAGGCAACAAACCAGATGACATACCTGCAGCTCCATGGGCTGTCTACAAGGAATGGAAAAAGAAATGAAAGAGTTTAGGGATTTTGAGGATACAAAAAAGTTTGTTGTATCATTAAATTTGAAAGGACACAAAGAATGGAAAGAGTATTGCAAATCAGGTGAGAAGCCTGATGACATACCTACAACACCTGAGCGAGTATACAAAGACAAAGGCTGGAAAGGAATAAGAGATTTTTTGGGAACTGAAATTAAATTAAAAGATTTTGAATCTGCAAGAGAGTTTGCTAGATCATTGAATTTGAAAGGACAAAATGAGTGGTTTGAGTATTGCAAGTCCGGCAACAAACCTGATGATATCCAATATAATGTTCAGACAGTTTACAAAAATAAAGGCTGGACAAGTTGGGGAGATTGGCTGGGGACTGGAACTGTTGCACCTAAAGACCGAATATATCGTCCATTTCCAGAAGCAAGAGAGTTTGTTAGGAAATTAAATCTAAAATCTGGAACAGAATGGAAAGAGTATTGCAAGTCCGGCAAAAAGCCAGATGACATTCCTGCTAGTCTACCAGGACTTTACAAGAATAAAGGCTGGAAAGGAATTGGAGATTTTCTAGGCACAAATATAGTATCAACAAAAGATAAGCAGTTTAGAGATTTTGAATCTGCAAAAAAGTTTGCGATGTCATTAAATCTAAAAAATCAAAAAGAATGGCAAGCATATGCAAAGTCCGGCAAAAAGCCAGATGACATTCCTGCTAGTCTACCAGGACTTTACAAGAATAAAGGCTGGACAAGTTGGATGGATTGGTTACGAAATGGAGAGAAAATATCTAGAAATAGAAAATTTAGTCCATTCAAAGAAGCTAGAGAGTTTGTACAAAGTTTGGGATTGAAAGGACAAAATGAGTGGTTTGAGTATTGCAAGTCCGGCAACAAACCTGATGACATACCTGCAGCTCCAAATCAAGTTTACAAAGACAAAGGCTGGAAAGGCATGGGTGATTTTCTGGGGACTGGAACTGTTGCACCTAAAGATCGAATACATCGTCCATTTCCAGAAGCAAGAGAGTTTGTTAGGAAATTAAATCTAAAATCTGGAACAGAATGGAAAGAGTATTGCAAGTCCGGCAACAAACCTGATGACATTCCAAATACTCCTGATGGTACTTACAGATACAAAGGTTGGACAAGTTGGATAGATTGGTTGGGAACTGAGTTTTGTTCGTTTACAGAAGCCCGTGAGTTTGTACGTAACTTGAATTTGAAAGGTACCAAAGAGTGGTATGAGTATTGCAAGTCCGGCAACAAACCTGACAATATTCCAATCAGCGCACATAACGTTTACAAAAAAGATTTCAAAGGTTATGGGGACTTTTTTGGAACTGGAAATGTTGCACCTAAAGATAGAGTATTTAGATCATTTGAAGAATCTCGTGAATTTGTACAAAAATTAAGTGTAAAAACTATTAGAAAATGGCAAGAGTACTGCAAGTCCGGCAACAAACCTGATGACATTCCAGTAGATCCTGCAAAAGTTTACAAAAAAGAATGGAAAGGGTGGGATGAATTTATGGGAACTGGAATATTTCGATATTCTGGTCAATACCGTTCATTCAAAGAAGCACGGCAATTTGTTAGGAAATTAAATCTAAAAAGACAAAATGAGTGGTATGAGTATTGCAAGTCCGGCAAAAAGCCAGATGACATTCCTGCTAGTCTACCAGGACTTTACAAGAATAAAGGCTGGACAAGTTGGGGAAATTGGTTGGGAACTGGGCGAGTGGCTGATAAAAATAAAGTATTTCATTCTTTTGAAGAAGCAAGAAATTATGTTAGAAATTTAGGATTAAAAAATACAAAAGAATGGAATGAGTATTGCAAGTCCGGCAACAAGCCAGATAACATTCCATCTTCACCCCCAAGTTTATACAAAAATAAATTCAAAGGGTATGGGGATTGGCTTGGTACTGGAGTTATTGCTGATAGAGACAGAGAATTTCTTTCATTCAAAGAAGCTAGAGAGTTTGTTAGAAAATTAGAAGTAAAAGGAGATCAAGATTGGCGAAGGTATTGCAAGTCCGGCAACAAACCTGACGACATTCCTGCAAATCCAAACATTGTTTACAAAAATAACGGATATGTTAATCTTGGAGATTTTCTGGGAACTGGAACCATTCAAACACAACAAAGAGTGTATCGTCCATTCAAAGAAGCTAGAGAGTTTGTTAGATCATTGAATTTGAAAGGTACAAAAGAATGGCAAGAGTACTGCAAGTCCGGTGAGAAACCTGATGACATTCCATCAGCTCCATGGGAAACGTACAAGGAATGGAAAAAGAAATAAAAAAGTTTAGAGATACAATCTAAACTCTTTCTAAAATTAAATTAGAAATACACGTTAATCTTAATTTTAATACATTGCACTTTAACATTAGAGCATGTCAGGATTAGTAGCAGAGCCAATCCCGTTTAATGGACGGTGCGTTGTTTGTGAGGACTCCATTAAAAAAGGAGAAATGGCAATCTTTGATGAAACATCAGGGCACATGCATGAAAAATGCTATGCAGTTAACTCCCCAGAGCCATCTCCAACTGAAATCTCATCTGATGATCTGTATGTCGGGTATGAGGACAGGAGCAATGACTTGATTACAAAATTAACCCTGGAGGGAAACACTGATCAAAGAATATCAGAGTTTGAAGCAAATTCTGCTGAATCCACGACTAAAAAGATTGAATCAATACATCAATCCAGAAACCCAGAGCTAGCATGTCTGATGAAAATTAGACACAACCACACCTGCCAGGTCTGTGAAATTCCTACGTTTAAAAATAAAAACGGAGATTATCATTATACAGAGTCACACCATATCATTCCAAGAGCGTTAGGAGGTCCGGACATGCCATCAAACATCCTAATCGTATGTGCAAACTGTCACAGAAAATTTGACAGTGGCGATGACTCTACTCTTTTGGAAACGTACAGAATTTTAAAACAAAAAAATATTGTTAAGAATTTTGATTCCCTCAAAAAGTACAATGTGATTTCTGAAAATATGTTTAACCAACTAAGCAATTTAGATTAAAAACATGAAAGAAAGGAATGAGATATGAAAAGTAGGTATAGAGACTTTGAATCTGCAAGAGAGTTTGTTAGAAGTTTAGGAATAAAATCTGTAAAACATTGGCACGATTATTGCCACTCAGGCAACAAACCTTATGACATTCCTGCACTTCCAGACGGACCTTACAAAAATGAATTCAAAGGTATGGGGGATTGGTTGGGACCTGGAACTGTTAATAGTATGGATATTTTATTTCATCCATTCAAAGAAGCAAGAGAGTTTGCTAGATCATTGAATCTGAAAGGAGTAAAAGATTGGCGAGCCTATTGCAAGTCAGGCAACAAACCTGACGATATACCATTATCTCCAGATTTCATTTACAAAAAAGATTTCACAGGTTGGGGGGATTGGTTGGGGACTGGATATGTTGAACCTAAAGACAGAGTATATCGTCCATTTACAGAAGCAAGAGAATTTGCTAGAAAATTAAATCTAAAATCTGGAACAGAATGGAAAGAATATTCCAAGTCAGACAAAAAGCCAGATGACATACCATCTAATCCACAAAATACTTACAAAAATGAATGGAATGGATATGGGGATTGGTTGGACAATGAAAAAGTTTACCGTACATACAAAGAAGCAAGAGAATTTGTACAAAAATTAGGATTAAAAAATTACAAAGAATGGAAAGAGTATTCCAAGTCAGGCAAAAAGCCAGATGACATACCATCAGCCCCATGGGATGTCTACAAGGAATGGAAAAAGAAATGAAAAAGTTTAGGGACTTTGAATCTGCACGAGAGTTTGCTAGAACGTTGGGATTAGAAAATTATCAAGAATGGAGAGAATATGCACAAACAAACAACAAACCCGACGACATACCCTCTGCGCCAAATACCGTTTACAAAAATAAAGGCTGGACAAGCAGTGGTGATTGGCTAGGTAATGGAGTTGTTGCATACAAGTACAAAACTTGGAAAACCTTTGAGGACGCAAAACATTTTGCAATTCTATTAAAGTTACAAAGTTTTGAGGAATGGAAGAAATATTGCAAGTCAGGCAACAAACCTGAAGATATTCCAGACATTCCAAGCAACATTTACAAAAATAAAGGGTGGATCAGTTGGCCTGATTTTTTAGGTAACAACAGAATTGTAAAATACACTGAAAATAACACTAGACCCTTTGATGAATGTAAAAAATTTGTACGTAGTTTAGGTGTGACAACAGGTAGTGAATGGTTCAAGTGGTGTAAAAAAAATAAGAGACCTGATGACGTTCCATACAATCCTGATGAAGTTTACAAGGAATGGACTACATGGAGAGACTTTCTAGGACCACTCCCTGAAAAATGGAAGTCATTTGAGGATGCACGAGAGTTTGCACGTTCACTAAAATTAAAAAATCCTGGAGAGTGGAATACATTTTCAAAGTCAGGTAAACGACCTGATGACATTCCTGCAGGACCTGCATACACATACAAAAAACAAGGAAAATGGGTTGGCTGGTCTGATTTTTTGGGAACTGGAAATTTAACTTCCAAGCAATTACGTGAACAATATTACTCGTATGACGATGCAAAAAAATATGTGCAAAAATTAGAGATCACATTAGTAACAAAATTTTATGAATGGTCATCAAAAGGCAAACGCCCAATTTTCATTCCAGCTAGACCTGATCATTTTTATGACGAATGGGTTAGTTGGAGTGATTTTTTTGGTAAAGAAGAAGTTAACTGGTCGTTTGAAGATGCAAGAAAATATGCCCGATCTTTAAATTTAAAATCTAGAAATTCCTGGTTCAAATTATATGACGATGGGAAAATTCTACAAGGTTTAACAAAATATGCTAATGAAAAGTACATCAACAATGGCTGGATATCTTGGTCTGACTTTTTAGGAAGTGGTATTCTTTCAGGTCCGCAAAGAAATGCACAAATGAAATCCTTTGAAGAAAGTAAAAAATTTGTGCGTAGTTTAGGAATTAAAACAGGAAATCAGTGGATAGAATGGTGTAAAAAAAATAAAAAACCTGATGACATCCCGTACACTTTTCATAAATCATATCCTGGTGAATGGACTACTATGGGGGATTTTTTAGGAACTGGATTTATCGCAGACAAGAATAAAGTATGGAAACCATTTGATGAAGCCCGAACTATTGTTCAAAAATTAGGTCTCAAAAATATGGGTCAATACAAAAAGGAGTGGAATGCAGGAAAAATCCCAAAAGACATACCTGCAGATCCTCGTGTTCCTTACAAAAACAAAGGTTGGATTAGCAGTGGTGATTGGTTAGGAACTGAATTTATCGCAACATCCATTGTTTCAAAAAATTATCTTTCATTTGGTGATGCAAAAACAGAAGTAAGAAAATTAGCAAAAAAATACAATATTGAAACTTGGGATGATTGGAAAAAAGCTTACAGGGAAGGAAAAATCCCAAAAGACATACCATTGAAACCTAATCGAGTGTATTCAAAAACTAGGAAGAAATGAAAGAGTTTAGGGATTTTAAATCTGCACACAATGATGACTTGAACATGGCCCGAAATTTTGCCATACCTTTGGACTATGCAGACATGTCCATTCCGGACGCCGTATCCAATTAAAAAAAAGTTGTACTG
>Ga0233434_1003777_pt1 | contig 12061 bp, 13 predicted proteins | sample SI_122_August201_4_FD_182738 | JGI IMG/M metagenome (GOLD analysis project Ga0233434, IMG submission 182738) | Seawater microbial communities from Saanich Inlet, British Columbia, Canada - SI_122_August2016_120_MG | ecosystem: Environmental > Aquatic > Marine > Inlet | place: Canada: British... | reverse complement strand
AGAATAAGAAGAAGGCTTCTTAGGATGTTCTATATAAGAAATTTTAAAAAGTTGTCAGAGGTTTTGGGGTGATAAACAGCTTGTAATAATTTTACAAAACGATCCGATTGAAGTTTATTGGTGGAGTTACGATGAATGTAGAGAGTGCGATTGGAGTATTCTCCATCACCTGAAGTTACTGTATCAGTAAGCCCGGACTGGTCATCATAGTTAATAACATAGTAAGGTGCGCCTGTATTCAAATCATGGGTAAAAATAACACCACTCATGGTCGTATCTTGCACCATCTCTTGGATAATCACCTCATCATTTTCTAATAGTGGGCGCTTTTTTTTATAACTAGCAATTACTGCATTTATTGCTTCTATTATTTTTTCTGGATCGTAAGAGGGGACATTTAAAACAGATTCATATTCACCTGCTGCGGAGTTTGATTGGCCATCTTCATCTGCTGCTGAAGATCGAATTGCCAATAAATTACATTGAAACAATGATAGTATTAACTCTAAAGAGTTCTTATTATCATCTTTAAAGTCTATTGCATTAATACAAATAAAACTTGGAATAAAAAATACTGGCAACTTTTCTTTAACACTTGTTAAATTATTTGACTTGGATTTTTGGTAAATTAACATAATACTAACCCTCCCCCCAACGAGAGGGATTGATTAAATCTACATCATTAGAGGTTAGTCGCACAAAGTCATCTAAACAGATAATATTATTGTCAAAATCAAGTATTTCTTGCAACTGATTCTTACTATCAACACCCACCACAATCTTATCAATATTCTTATTTAGTAACACAAAACCTATGCATGCATGCATTGCTGTAATATTTTTTTTAGAAAGAAAATTATCCCACAATAGCCAAATATCTTCCCATTGTGAAAACTTTTTTGGTCGGTTGTTTTTATTCATCAGCAACAAACCTTGCAAAAAAACTGAACGAGCATGAGTCTCGACTTTATCATTGCGCAATCGCCTTAACCATTTTGAAGTTTCAATACGTCTATCTAAAACATTGTAAGGAAACTGCACTACATCTGGCTTAAATTGAAAATACAACTTATCCAATTCAATAGGATCATATATTGAAAATCCAACTTTATTAACAATACCCAAACTTTGATGATGTCTTAACGAAGACCATATCTCCACTCCATTTTTCCCTAGTAATTGCATTGGATTATGCAAAAGAATGGCCTCTATTTTTGTTACATTTAGTCTTGATAATGATTTTTGAATATTATCCGAAATCCAACTGTCAACACTTTCACATGTCTCAGGTATTTTTGGCAACTTAGTTACAATTTTCCATTCATTGACTCCAATTTTACCCATAGATACTTCGCTATCTCCATAGCTAATCGCTGTATCTATTGTGCTTACTTGATATAATTGGGCATATGTAATTATTTTTTTAACTTCATCAAAACTGACCTTTCCATTTATATTTGCAATTCCATAATCTAGTCCAAATTGAGCAGACCCTATTACTATTTTATGACTCAACATACCATTAAAATAATGACTGATGTCCAATCGGAAGAGTCAAAATTTTAGATATTGACTCTTGCTGTTCCTCGGTAAGCGTCGTATACATTGGTATACTAATTGCTTCAGCATAATAATTTTCTGCTTCAGGATAATCTTCATAATTGTAATTAAATTTTTGATAATAAGGTTGTCTATAAATTGGAATATAGTGTAAATTTACACCAATTCCATTAGACCTAAACGTCTCAAAAATTTGAGCTCTATTAAAAATCTTAGATTTTTTTGGTATACGAATAATATAAAGATGATAAGAGGAATAACTGTCATTATCATTATTCCAAGGGGTTTTTATTTCAACATCTTCAAATAGTTTGTTGTAATTAGAGGCAATTTTATTTCTCTTCGCAACAAAAGAATCAAGCCTTTTCAATTGACTAATTCCTAGGGCTGCCTGTATATCTGTCATACGGTAGTTAAACCCTAAATCGATTTGCTCATAGTACCACGGCCCATCTGAAATATTTTTCATCTCAAGGTGGTCACGAGTAATACCATGACTTCTAAGTCTCTGCATAATGGCATTTAATTTGGAATTATTACTTACAGCCATACCACCTTCACCAGTAGTAATCATCTTTACAGGATGAAAACTAAAAACTGTAATGTCACTATATTTACAATTTCCAACATGCCCATCTAAATAGCGCGCACCTAACGCATGAGACGCATCCTCAATAATTTTAAAACCATATTTTAAAGAAAGACTATTAATCCTTTTCATATCACAACTCTGGCCAGCCAAATGAACTACTATTACAACCTTTGGCAAAGTGTTACTCACCTGGGATCGCTCAAGTTTCTCCATTAAAACTGGAATACTTATATTATAGGTTAATGGATCAATATCCACAAAGTCAACCTTTGCACCACAATAAACAGCACAATTTGCACTTGCAACAAAGGTAATTGGAGACGTCCAAACAACATCACCCGGACCAACTTCCAAAGCTAGACAAGCTAAATGAAGTGCACTCGTTGCACTATTTACTGCAACCGCGAACTTTGCCCCTGTATATGCTGAAACACTAGCCTCAAATCTTGGCACTACAGGTCCCTGAGTTAAATAATCAGACTGTAGCACCTCCACCACTGCATCAATATCGCTCTTGTTCACGTTTTGTTTACCATAAGGAATATTCATTATTTTAGTTAAGTTCGTTCATTTTATTAGTAATATTTAAAATTCTCTCAGGATATAAGTTTTTACTATCAACTATATAATAACCAAGGGCCTTCTCATTAACCGTAGCGCTAGAATTTATCATTTTAAAGAACTCTTTATCAAGGTTTGATAACTCATGTAGTAGCGAAAGGTTCTTCATATCAGAAAAACGATCAAAGTAGTCTGAATTTTTATACATCAATGACGGGGTTAATAAACTTTTCTTATCATCATGGGCAAGAGCTAATACCTTTTTGTTCATTATAGATGCTTCAATAATTATTGAAGATAACGGACATATGACAAATTCTGAATTATCCAACAATACTGGATAATAATCTAAATCAGGTTGAAAATCTGTTCTTTTCGTATAGTCAGCTGGCCTACTCTTCTTTGACATTTGAGGGTCAACCTTTACATTTTCAAGGGATAATGATTCTAGATAGTCTAATTTATCATAATTCTCACCCCAAGGATGGGGTCTATATAATATCTTGCACTGATTCGGTAGTAAATCTTTATATTTATAAATTAATTCATTCAAAATCTCTAAAACACCAATTTCATCAAAGGTCGGCCAACATCCAGCAAAAAGAATATAAGGAAAATTAACCACCTCTTGGCATTCACCCCTTACTTTCGTTTCTTGATCCTGATATTCATAATAAACATCAAAACGTGGGGAGCCTGCTAGAAAAATCTTAAAAGGGTCAAAATCATGAAAATTTATAGCATGCGATTTAGCCTGCTCACCCCATACACATAAATAATCTGGGCTTATTGGAAATCTTGACTTACTACAAAGATTATCCCAGTTATCAATCAAAAATGCAGTTTTTGATTGATAATCTAAATTTGATGTAAAAATAACATCATTTGCATAAGAATCTAAACCTCCGCTAGGTATAAGAATCAAATCAGGTTTTACTTTGTCAAATATAGTTATTAACTCACTGTTATTCTGATGCGTCTTTCTATATAACTTAACAAGTCCATTTGTCAATCCAAAAAAATCAATCATTACAATTAGAGAAAATTTAAGCAGCTTTACTGGCTGAAAAAAAGGGCGTATAAATTCCAGTATATGAATAATAAAAAATTGACAAAAAGTGTTTGAGCACCAGTCATTTGCCTTTCTTTTCAATCGTAGTGATGGAAAATAAATAGTTGTATTTCTTATTTTAAAATAAAAATAAAACCCCTTATTGATCTCTCTGTTACTATACATAAGCAATAAAGTTATAAAATTAAACAAAGCTTCTTTTATTTTACTCACGCCAAATTCACCGGCAAAATTTCCATAATTAACAATACTGTCTTTATTGCTAATATCCTTAGAGCAAATAATAAAAGTATCTTTATCCTTAATCTCGCTAAATGCACTAGTTTCGATATAGTTTCGAATATATAAAGAGCTTGTTATTACTATTAATTTTCTCATATTTATTAAATTATTAATTATTAAGAATTTCGCCAGGAGTTCCACTTTTAATTACTATGCCATCTTTCAGTTGATACAATTTATCACACTTTTCTATAGTTGAAAGCCTGTGCGCAACAATAACAATAGTTTTATCTTTCTGTAACTCATATACAGTTTTCATTATTTGTTTTTCTGTAGCAACATCAAGAGAACTAGTAGCCTCATCAAGAACTAATACTGTTGGATTGTAGTAAAGTGCACGAGCAATTCCAATTCTTTGTCTTTGCCCTCCTGACAATCTAACTCCACGCTCACCTACAAAAGTGTCAAGCCCTTGAGGTAGATGAGAAATAAAATCCGTCAAATGTGCTGCCTGTATAGCAGAATCAACCCTATCTCCATCCACTTCATTCTCAGGTATTCCAAATGCAATATTATTACGAAGAGAGTCATCAATAAGATAAATATCTTGTGGCACATAACCAACTTGGTCTTGCCAGCTACGCATGTTCTCTTGAATATTTTTAGAATCTACCGTTACTGTGCCAGAATCTGGGTAAAGAAGCCCCAGTAATATATCGACTAGGGTACTTTTTCCAGAGCCACTAGAGCCTATTATTCCAACACACTCACCTTTATAAATTTCTAATGAAATACCTTTAATAGAGGAATTTTTAGAACCTGTATAAGTGTATACCACATCATCAAAACTTATTAATTGATTAAATGTTTTATTTTTACTAATTGGGTGTCCTTCTACAATAGAGTGACAACCATCATCCAAACTTCCTAAGCCAAACTCTTTATACAACGCATCCAAAACTGGAAGACTATACCGAAAAGATTGCACTGAAGTAAGTATGCGATTAATAGACGGCAATATACGAAATGCTGCTACACCAAAAACTCCTAAAATAGAAAGAATATCAGAAAATTGCCTGTTTTGCATACTCATAAGAATAATCATTATAGTAATTCCTAATACTATAATCATTTCAAACCAAAATCTTGGAACCTCTTGTAAGAAGGATTGTTTTTGATCTGGGTATACACGCATAGCATTATGATCTTCATATTTCCTTTCAAAATATTCAATTCTATCTAGTAATAATGCATCTTTCACACCCCCCAAGCCTTGCTGCAAATGTTGTATACACTTTCCATCATGATATTGTCGCTCCTCACCCCACTTTCTAATATATTTACTAGTTAATGAAAGCATTGTCCAGCCAATTATAAAAAACACGCTTATTATTATCAATGCGCCCATTGGCTCTATAAATAGTAATAATAATATAATGCCTAACAGTACAAGAGATTCACTTAATATAGTTGCAATAGCATGCAAAAACCTTCCGGTAAAGATTGTTACTTCAGTTGAAATATTTTGAACCAATTGCCCAGAGTTTCTTTCCAAATGAAAAGAATATGGCTTAGATAAGTAAATACCGAATAGTCGATTTGATATATTCATTCTCAAAGTTGAAAAATAGTGTATTTTGTACCATGAAAAATAACTTAAATAAATATTTTTAAGCAAATAAGTTACAATTAAAATAATAGAAAGAATAATGATTAAATCATTGTGACTATCAATACCCCAAAACTGAGAAAATCTAAATATATAGCCAGTAGAATCCAATACATCAGAATCTGATAGTGTCGTGATCACGGGGATTATAAGACCAATACCTAATGTTTCAAAAACCATGGCGAAAACCATATACACAAAGAAAGTATAACCCTTGTTCAGCTCTTTCCTTGTTAAAACAGCCTTTATCTTTTTGGCTATTAGTAATGCCTTTGATATTATAAAATGAGTCAAGATAATTTTAGGAGCTCTTCTCTAAACAGTTTAATTAAAATTTGATACACACCCCCCCTTTTTTTTTGATTAAAATTGAATTCACATTCTTTTAAGTATAAATTAATCGTAATTTTGTTAATTTCAGTAAAATTTACCAAGCTGTTCTACCTCCATCTACAGGTATTATTGCACCATTTAAATAGCTTGACGCATCACTTAGCATCCACAGTAAGGTTCCTTGATATTCATCTTTACTTGCTAGGCGTGCCATCGGAATTCTTATTGAAACTTTCTGTAAAAAATCTTCTGGCTGAGAATTTTCTACTCCTCCTGGGCATAGTGCATTACAGCGAACATTTTGACTAGCCCAATAAGTTGCCAAATATCTTGTTAAGCCAATCAACCCTGTTTTAACCACAGAGTAAGTAACAGGCTTTACGTTTTGAAGATTTTCTGGAATACCATCTTTTTTATACAATCTTTGATCAGGGGCAATTAAGCCCAAATCAGAGGATATGTTGACAATTGATCCGCCATCTGGGTTTTGTGCAATTTTTTCTCCGTAGTATTTAGAGCATAAAAACGCACCTGTCAAGCCTACAGCGATATCATCATTCCAAATACTTAAAGGAAAATTCTCTAGACGAGAAAAGTTTTTATCACTACTTTCTTCAACTTTTGGATTATTTGCAGCATTATTAACTAAACCATCAATTTTTCCATACTGTTCAATAATCTCAATGCAGCTATTAGATATCGCCTGCTCATTAGTAATATCAACAGATAATCCTGTTGCAGACACTGAATACTTAGTATTGAGCTCATTTGCAAATGTAGTTAATACATCCTGATTAAGATCGAGTAAAACTGGGGTACCACCATAAGCAGCAATTGCTTCTGCATGTTTACGCCCTAGAAGACCTGTGGCGCCCGTTACAATAATCACTTTTCCATCCAGTCGAAAAAGTGTATCAAGATTCCTATCTGTCATTAAAATATTCCTACCGTTTGTCCGCCATCAACAACCATGACAGAGCCTGTAACAAAAGATGCTCGATTTGAGCAGAGAAAAAGAGCAGCATCCGCGATTTCATCTGGGGTGCCAAAGCGTTTCATAGGTACTGTTGTATCTATGATATTTTTAACACTATTGGCATCTTGTTTAATTTTTACATCCCATGAACCACCAGGGAAATTAATATTGCCAGGAGCAATAACATTAACTCGAACCTTCTCAGCCATTTTACGTGCCAAATTTTTTGAAAATGCAACTACAGCTGATTTTGCAGTTGAGTAATCCACAGGAGCACCAAAAGCTTCAAGTGCTGTAATTGAAGAAATAAATAATAAAACACCTTTAGTGTCTTCTAGCATAGGCAAAAATGTTCGAGCCGTTAATAAAGCACTTTCAAAATTAATATTCCACAATCGTTGCCATTGCTCATTTCCAGGTATGGGATCCGACACACTACGTCCATCACCAATATTAGAAATTACAATATTTATACTAGTAAATTTTTTCTTTATAGCATCATGAAGTTCTGATAGAGATTCAGAATTAGTACAATCACAAGATTTTGACCAAACTCTGTTATCACCATACTTGTTTATTAACTTATGGGCAGCAGACTTTAAGTTTTCACTATTCCGCGCGACAAGAATAACATTCGCACCCTCTTCAAGAAAGTGTTCTGCTATCGCATAACCAATACCTTGAGAGCTTCCGGTAATCAAGACTCTTTTGTTTTCTAGTTCAAGATTCATATAATCTTTAGTGTAGTAAGAATTTATTCTATGCTTTAGTTAAAATATAAACCTTATTATAGGACTCATCAGCGTCAACAATTTCTTCAATTAGCTTTTCCGAATAATCAATATATGGATACATTAAATCAATAACAGGTAATTCTTGATAGTCACCTGTTAGTACAAAACCTGTTTCATTACACAAATATTGCATACTTTCTTTAGTATAAAAATTTATATGTTGCCTATGGTTAAGAGTGGGAACATTTACGCCTAAAATTTTAAAAGCTCGACTATAAATATTTGGAATTAATATTAATAATTTAGAGTCATCATCCATAATTTCATGACATTTTTTCAAAATATCTACAGGGTTAGGTAAATGCTCTAGCACACCCCATAAAGTTATAATTCCAAATTTTTTACTACCAAAATCTATATCATTAAGAGTTTTCTCATAGTAATAGCTATCCTTGCCTACCAAATCAACTATATATTCATAGTTATCAGAACAGTAATCATTAGCATGCAAAGTTAAGTCTGTATTATTTTTACAATATTTTAGAAACCTTCCATCACCACTTCCAACATCAATCAAATTGTTATTTGATATGCCAGAATTCATTAGCATATCTATATACTTGCCATGAACTTTTTGCCAAAATTCAACATGATAAGGGCTTTCATGTGTTTTTCTATCAATCACATCAATTTCAGCGTTTTTGTATAAATCTAATAAAATTTCTTCTCGCATTCTATTTTTCAAATAAACATGTCCGCACTGTTCACAGACAACATAAACAAAACCTCTTTTGACTAAAAGTTGTTTACTTTCGTCTGCCCCGCACACTGAACAATTTACATTTTCAATATATTTTTCATCTACAATAATATTATTAACTTTGGGGATGTTTTCCGTTTCTTCTTTTGATTTTTCAAAATATTCATTTATTTCTGGCACATCTTCCCTAATATTTCGATTGTCAATAATAATTGGGCGATCTTGTATTTTCATGTATAACCTCATAAACGTTTTACTTTTCAAAAACGTTATCAAATAGCAATTAATAAAAGTTAAAGTTTTATCTAACCATCATTCTCTTTAAGAAGATCTCTTCTGAAATAATTTTACTGTCGAATGAAATAGCAAATACAACATATTTCGCTACATCACAGGGCTCTAGAAAGGTTGTATAATCTTGGCCTTTAGTAGCTAGCCCCATTTTATTTTGTGTTAATGAGGGTGATACACAAAGTGTGCGTAGATTATACCCTTTTAATTCATCATACATTGCTCTTGATAAACCTAAAAGAGCATGTTTTGTTGAGTAGTACATACTTGTTTCTTTAAATCCGGCATAAGCAGAAGATGAGCCCATATTAACCATGCGCCCCCACTCGTTTGAAACCATTTCTTTTAAATATTCGTAAATGCTCCCCCATGCCAACGCCTGACTCAATCATTGACTAACCTTTTCTCATTTTGCTCGTATCAAAAAGATGTGCAATTAATTGCTCCGGGTAGGATGTGAAAGGCTTTTCTTTTTCATCATAAACTACATTTAAGTAATCTTTCATACTTTACACTCCTGCGCTATAAGAAAATTTAGAAATTCAGGTTTTTTCTTTATTACATATTGAAGATAGGAGAAATCATCCAACTCATCTATTTCATAAGAAGTTTCAGTTATGAATGCCTCAACATTATTCCCATGCAAAATTCCCCGCTCTATTTGACTTGTCTTAACAATATCGATATAGCCATTAGGATTATATGTTGTTGGAAATTCTTGCCTTGGTAGCGTTGTACTTTCAATATCAAACCCCTTGCCACATATCATTTTAAATTTATTATCTTCCACTTCAAATGTTTTGTACGAAGTATCTGACATTTTATGAGCCGACCGCAATGCTGTGCGCTCACTACCAACAAAATTCAATATCGCTCTATCAATAACTTCTGGATCCCTAAGGGGTGTGGTTGGTCGAAGATGAGCAAAGTATTCGGGACAATAGCCTTCTTTTTTATTGAGCCAATCAACTAGGTGCCTGAAAAATTCAATATCTGTAGCCGAATCTCCAGATATTGATTTAGGACGAATAAATAGAACTTCTGCACCAAATTTGCGTGCAATATCAGCATATTCTTCAGAATCTGTGCTTACAATGACACGGTCTATCAACTTACATTTAATTGCTATTACAATACTATGGGCAATCAAAGGATAACCCTCAAGATTCATGATATTTTTATTTGGAACACCTTTTGACCCACTTCTGGCAGGAATAACAGCATAAACCTTTTGTTTATTATTCATTCTACTGACCTCGGTTCGAAATACTGAACTACTCCTGATTCCATTGATTTTTTTGCTGCTAATGCAATATGCAAACTAGCAACACCCTCTTTTAAGTTAACCTTTGGAGCTTCTTGGCCATTAACAAATGCAAGAAAATTCTCTACCTCATCTAAAAACAAATCGTTTCTATTAAAATTTGGGAATGTTTGTGTATCAATTTTCTGACCTTCTCTTTGGTTTACGACCACTTCCATAGAAGACAAATTACAATGTATTGACCCTTTGTCTCCAGTAATAAATATATCACGCCTTGGAGGCCACTGAAGATAATCTAGTTGAATATTAATCGGTATACCTTTACATTTCATTAACACTTGAACGCTATCCTCAACATCAATCTCTAAGTTTGATAATTTCCCACCAACCGCAAATATAGCAGAAGGACTGCCAAACAACCATATAGCGTAATCAAAATCATGAATTTGAGTTACTAGCGCACCACCCCCCAATTCTTGGCGTGCTGCATAACTATCCCTATAATCTTCATATGGGTGCCACCCAGGCATATATTCTCCATTAATAAGCTGCGCACTAACTACATTTCCAACAACTTTATTCTTTAAAGTTTCTTCTAAAAACTTTAAAGCTGGATTAAACCTAAACTGATAACCGACACATATTTTCTCTCTACCAAAACTACTTTCTAACTCTAATAACTCTTTAATGCCCTCATTATTATGAGAAATAGGTTTTTCCATAAATATATATGCTCCAGATTTAAGTGCCTCGCGCGCAACTTCAACATGCATACTAGTTGGATTTGTAATGAAAACCATATCTGGCTTATGCGATAACGCAAGATCGAGATCTTCAAATTCTGTAATCTGATATTGATCCTTAATACTAACACCTTCAATAACTTGATTTGTGCTTGAAAGCGTAGGTGCAGTTCGTATCGATCGAACTGCCATAAGATCAATATCTGGATCCAGAGTTGCTAGATTTCTTAAATGCCTTTGACCAATGGACCCTAAACCAATAAATAACGCCTTCATATTAATCCTAATAAATTATTTAAACCTGGCTAATTAATTTAGCCGTAAAATTGAAGTTATTACGTGCTTCAGAACTCCAATCATCAAATACAGGGGTCTCTAAAATAAATGACCCTTGCCATGCTAAGTCTTTTAGCACTCTAATAGCAGTTTTAAATGGTGTGTCAGCAGAGCCCAACCTTGCGCTTCCACCATTATTTTTATATCTATCTTTAATATGCACTTCTTTGATATATTTATGTAGAGTGTTTAATTCAGATTCAATATCAAATCCTAACGCTGTAGCATTTCCCAAGTCATATAAAACTCCTAAATTATCTAAACTAACATCATCTATAAATAATTTTAATTGCTGTGCTGGGAGATCGCTCTCCAACAATACTTCTGGATGATCTATAGTTAGCACTTCATGTAAGACTTGTTTTAAACTCTCTCTAGCGCCGTCACTCTGAATACTCATTTCATCCATTATTGGAAGAATGACAAAATCAGCATCTATTGCCATCGCCCAAGATAATATTTCCAAAAGTCTATTTTTTGCGCTATCTACATTTGAAATATTAGCGTGCAATAAATCACCATCAATTAAAGAATGTGCGCATATGCTTTTAACTGTAACTTTGTATTTGCCACTTAATTCTAAAATCTTTTTTTGGCTACTTAATGATGCAATTGGATTTAGATCATCATTATTTCCATCCACTAGCCACTCAATTTGGCTAAAGCCAATAGAGTTTGCACGCTTAAACTCCTTTTCCCAGCTATTCCAAGGAAATGATTGTAATGATTGACCGGGCTTATCACTAAGACGGCCCTGCATTATGCCTATTTTATTTTTCACTACCAATCAGATGTTGTCTTAAATTTTTTGCAATAGGAATTTCTGCTTCAATTATTCGTTTAATCCCATCACCCATTGCCAATTCAATCTTTCGAACCGCACCAACTAATTGTTTAAAACCTGCAGGTTCGATTGATGCAGATTGGTCTGAGCCATACATTGCCCTA
>Ga0233434_1003774_pt1 | contig 12063 bp, 8 predicted proteins | sample SI_122_August201_4_FD_182738 | JGI IMG/M metagenome (GOLD analysis project Ga0233434, IMG submission 182738) | Seawater microbial communities from Saanich Inlet, British Columbia, Canada - SI_122_August2016_120_MG | ecosystem: Environmental > Aquatic > Marine > Inlet | place: Canada: British... | reverse complement strand
TTATCAATGTTAACAATTTAACACATTGAAACTATTTGTTCTGCGCTATTCAAGATTAAATAAAAAAATCTTTTAAAATGATTTAGAGAGCGATAATAATTTATGAAAAAAAAAATTATTTTAGGAGATATATCTGTAATAAATGAGAAAGGAGTTGATTACTTACTTGATAACTATTATTGGCCAGTATCAGACAATGAATTTAAAGATTTTATTAGGTATACACATGATGAGTATTTAAAAATTGTAAATTCTCTTGAGAATAGAGATTTGTATAATATTGCAATTGTAGAACTATCTTTTATTGCAAAGTTGCAGCAAATACTTCATTACAACTACGTTAAAAATTATTCTAGTAATAATAACATTGAGCTAGTCACTAGCAAATTATCAAATGAATTTTACTACCCTGACTGGGAGTCAATATCAAGGTACTATTCTTCATTAAATCCAACATTTAGTAAATTGAAGAGGTTGTTTCGTAGAGTTGCAAAAAATATTCTATTCAACCGACACATATCTGTTGTAAATTGTATCAAAATTTTTATGCGTGGCTCAAGCGTAATAGGTGTTGGTAGTTATGACAATTTAAAGAAAGAGTTTGTAACTAAGAAAAATTTGTTCTGTGATCATTTAGATTCGGCAGACTTGTATTCTAATAAAAGAGTTGATGGAGATGATCAATTTGATAATATTAAAATAAGTTTAGAACATGAAGTAATAACACCATATTTTGAAAAGTTAAAAAGAAGTAATAAAAATTTTATAGGCAATATAGATTTAACATTAGTTCAAAATGCCTGGAGAAGGAGGTTTGTTGACGCAACTTGTATATACTTAAATATCAAAAACAATAAAAAGAAGTCTATTTTGTTGGTTACAGAATTATCTAAACCAATACACAAACTTATTACTGTTGCCTATCAAGAGGCAGGGTGTAGTGTATATTGTTTTCATCATGGACATGATACCGCTGTGACAACACATTCTATAGGACATGATATCACAAGTGCACATTGTTTAAGATACGTAGTACCAAGTCATGGCATTATTTCTAAATACAAAAAGGTATATCCACATATAAGAACTAAATATTTTTCAACTGAATCAAGTTGGTATAAACACGAATCACAAAAATATCATTACAAACCAAATTGTAAAATTAAGAGTGTAATGTTAATTGGTTTTCCATTTAATTCGATTAGGTATCTTGACGGGGAAAGTAGCTTCTTTTACTCTAGGGTAGATTTAGAACTTAGACTAATTAAATTTCTAAAAATTCATGACTACTATGTGATATATAAATCACATCCAGACAGGCTTTCTGAGGCTACCGGGTTATATGATCATATAGCTGATGAGATAATCGCCTCCCCATTTGAAAGAACGGTCTGTATGGCTGATTGTTTTCTATTTACACACTCATCTTCTACTACATTTGGTTATGCATTATTAATGAATAAGCCAATATTATTGATAGATATTGACTCTAGTGTTGTCGATATTGATTCGTATAATTTACTAAAGAAACGAGTTGAAATGATACCGTCTCACGTGGCTGAAACAACAAGAATATTTTTTGATGAGGATAATATGTTGAAAAAATTATCAAAACCAACTATAGATAATTATGACAATAGTTATATTAAAAAAATGTTCTTCCCTGTAGATGATAGTTAATATCTCTTTATAGTAATTTTTTATATATTATGAATTGGAAGAAGGTGCTGTAAAAAATTCAAACATCATTGCTATTGCTGAACTACTTACACCCTATATTAATCATATTCATACATTGACACCAGATAATGGCAAAGAGTTTGCATATCAAGAACAAATTGCCAAAAAACTTGATACAAAGGTATATTTTGCCAATCCGTATTCCTCAAGGGAGCGTGGTTTAAATGAACATACTAATGGCTTTCTTAGGCAGTGCCTGCCTAAGAAAATGAGGTTTGATAACCTCACAAAAGAATAAGTTAAAAAGACTGTCGCTTTGTTGAATAATCGACCAAGAAAAAGTTTGAATCAGGTATTATTAACCAACAAAAAATTGTACTTAGAATTCTAATTTAAGACACATAATAAATATGAAAAGAATATTAATACTTATTAGATCGTTTAATGATTTTGATCAGGCGTTACCAATTATAGATTATATTGCTAATAACTCAGATAATACTGTATCAGTATGGAGTTTTAATAAGAATCTCAAGGGGTGTGGCACCCACATAAAATACCTTGATAGTTTAAATATACCAGTAGAATATTTATCAGATAAAATATCAAAAATTTCAAAATATATTTTGAAATTTTATCTACCACTTACCAATATTTCATTAAAGGCCCAAAAGTATTCATTCTTAATTCCTGTCACAATACTAGTGTCTAATATTAGACCAGTAATTGATGCTTTATTAAACAATGAATACTCTCGAATTTTAAAAAACCATTCTTTTAATATTATTATGATCGATACTGGCATGGAGACATCAAATGATGGGAGAAGTATGTTGGCCGCATCTAAGGGTAATGGTATTTGTGTGGTTGGGTATTCTCATGGTTATTCGGTTTATTCAAACTCAGACCCTTTGCAGAAAGATAAGTTAATGCACGGAAAGATTAAGAGCTTTCTGATAAAGATGGCAAAACCATTAAGAAAGAGAGTATATGCCGATTGTTATTTGGCTGGTGTTGGACAGATTAATGCATACTTCCGCCATCCCAAACAATCGGGCAATTTTGAACTTAGCGAGTTGCATAAAGTAAAAGAAACTGGAATGCCTCGATATGCTCGTGAGTGGGTGGATAAATATAGAAACCATGTATTGCACGACCAATCATTTTCTTATGGTGATAAGAATAATTTAAATGTGGTATTGTTTATGAGCCACCCACAATATAACGTAAGAATGGATATGTTATATTTATTAATTAATAAACTATCAGTCCTAGATAACATTAATTTTGTTTATAAACCACATACAAGAAGAGGGCTACACTTGGTAAATATAAACAAACTGAATGGCTTAGATGTTAGCGATATAAGTTCGGTCTCACTTTCTGAATGGGCGGATGTTGGAATTGTTTATGGCAGTAGTATTGGTATACAACTTCTTGTTGATAGTGTACCTTTAGTTGTTCCTTCATTTGTGCATTTGAATACAACAATATTTGAAGATAATGGAGTTTCCATTTCTATAGACACAATTGAGGAATTAACCGATTTAATGCATAAATCTAAAACTGAAATAATAAATATGATTGATCAAAATAAAGTTGATAACTTTATTGATAATACAATTTATGGAAATGATAAAGAGAATATGATGCGTACATATTGCTCTTTTTCCAATTGTTGTTTGGAATTACCATGAATAGTGCCATATTAAATACTGCCATTGCCTTCAGGAATATTGCAAAGCAATAATTAACTCAGCGATATATAGTGCCTATTAAGAAAAAAATAATTAATAATATAAAAGTACTTGTTGTTGCAGAGCCTTATGGATTACTAAAAAAAAACGAGTGAGAATGATACTAGCTTCTGTTGAGGAATCAACAAGAATAACTTTTAATCAAGATATTCTTGTTGAAAATATTGATTAAACAATCTAATCAAAAACATGATGACGGTTATGTTAGAGAAATGTTCTTTTCTATAGAATCATGAAGATTTAACATTTTATTTATATTGTTCTCTTTGTTAAATAAAATAGACTTATATTAAATATACAATGGATTGGAAAAAAAATTTAAACTTATATGGACTGCCAGATAAAGTAATTATTATTTTAGTTGCTCTAGTCTTTTTATCTTCAGTTGCTGAGATAATCGGTATTGGCATGTTCTTGCCAATTTTTGAGTTTATTAACAGTCAAGCAGAACCTGGTGGAAATGTAGACCTTGATGGGGTATTGCATTATATTAATGCTTTTCTTATTCAGTTTGGTGTCGATCCATCATTTGTAATTCTATTGTTAATTACGTTTACAATGTTTCTAGTTAGTAAAATAATAATGTATGTGGTTTCTTATACAAAAGCTTATTATCTTGGGAAGATAACTAGAGATATGAGAAACAAGTTACTGAAAAAATACTTATCTGCAAGCTCAAATTATTATGATAGAGTCGATATGGGTCATTTTGTCAATAGTAATATCTCAGAACTTGGGCCGGCTATTACTGGAGTAATGACTCCTATTAACCTGATTGTTACAGCTTTTTCAGCTATTGGATCAATTGCACTATTGTTTATATTGTCATATCAATTAACAATTGCTTCAGTAATTTTAATTGTGTTATCTATGATATTTCCATATAGATGGGTGAAAGCAACCACCGGTGCTGGTAAGAAGAATAGTAGGTTTAATTCACGAACTACTTCATTTCTATTAGGCAGATTAAGATCTCCTAGGCTTGTTCGGTTATCTGGTACCGCAGATTCTGAAATACACGAATACTCATGCTTAACTGAAAAACAAAGAGAATTAACATTAATTGTGCATTTGTTAAAAGCTAGGGTAAATTTGGTTCTTGAGCCGTTAGTTATTGGAATTAGCTTGGTGATGCTCTATTTCTCTATGATTGTTCTAAAGCTAGAAATATCGGTCGTTATTTTGTTTATGGCTGTTACAGTGAGAATTGTTCCAATTATTAATTCTTTAGTTGGTCAAGTTCAAGGTTATAACAAGACAAGAGGTCCAATATCGTTTATTAATGATCTTCTTGCTGACCTTGATTCCAATAGAGATTTTAGTATGGATATTAATCAATCCTCTAAAGATGTTGATAAATTTCGAGATATTGAATCAATTGAACTGTATAAGATTTTTTATAAATATTCTGAAGATGAGCCATTTGCATTAAATAATGTATTATTTTCAATAAAAAAATCCAGCATTACAGCTATTATCGGTCCGTCAGGCAGTGGAAAGTCGACTCTTGTAGATATAATATCGGGTTATCGTCATCCAACTTCAGGACAATTGTTAATTAACAAGATTGTTTCAGATAATTTTGGCTCGTCATTGCTTTCATCATTGATTTCGTATGTCCCTCAGGATCCACAAATCTTTGACGGTACAATTTACTCACATATATCTTACGGATTATCAAATACAACTATTGAAAAAGTTAAGGATGCAGCAATACTTTCTGGTGCTTATGAGTTTATAAAGAACTTGCCCAATAAATTCAATACTTTAATGATTGATAATGGCTCTAATTTTTCAGGCGGTCAGAAGCAAAAAATTGATATAGCTAGGGCTCTAATGAAAGATACACCTATACTTATTCTGGATGAACCAACAAGTGGGCTGGATTTGTTCTCAGAGAAAGACTTTATTAAAATCATTAATAATATACGTAAGAATACAAATAAGATAATACTCATAATATCTCATCAACCACGTGTAGTAATAAATGCTGACCAAATTATTATTTTAGAAAATGGGTCTATTATTGGCTGTGGAACACATACATCACTATTATCGACTAATAATTGGTATCGTAAAATGACATCAAGTTCTTATTTGTAACTTTCTGCATAATATCTTAAAACTAAAATCATGAAAAAAAATATTAATATTCATTAGATCAGTTAATGATTTTAATCAGACATTTTCTAATTTACTAACGCCGACCAGTTTTGTAATATGCACCGACTAAATAATTAGAACTCCACATGAATATATGAGTAAAAATTACCGACCGGAAATAGATGGATTACGCGCAATTGCAGTAATAGCTATAATTTTATTTCATGCAAAATTTAATATATTTAGTGGCGGATTTGTTGGTGTCGATATTTTTTTTGTGATAAGTGGTTATTTAATCACTTCAATCATTTTACGAAAAAAAATAGATGGATCATTCAGTCTTTCAGAGTTTTATGAGAGCAGAGCGAGAAGAATATTGCCGGCTCTTTTTTTTGTCATGCTACTTTGCTTGCCTTTTGCTTGGTTTTGGATGACTCCAAAACATTTGGAAGATTTTGGTTTAAGTATGATCGCCACATCCACATTTTGGTCTAATTATCTTTTTTATATAGAGAGTCGTGATTACTTTGGAGGATCATCAGAACTAATGCCTTTACTGCATACTTGGTCTTTATCAGTTGAAGAGCAATTTTATATTATGTATCCGTTAATTTTAATTTTTTTATATAACAAAAAATGGTTCTTAGTAATTAGTATATCTGTAGTTTCAATTACATCATTATTATTTGCTCAATGGGGAGGAAATTTTAATTTTTCATACCCATATATTAATGATTTTGAGTTTTATTCCACTCCTTCTTGGGCTAATTTTTACCTTTTAACAGGTAGGGTGTGGGAGTTTGGGTTAGGCGCATTTGCTGCTTTTTACATGAGCAGAAAAACTATAAATAAAAATAATCAGCTTTCCATTATAGGGTTTTTGTTGATATTGTATTCAATTTTGTTTTTTAAATCCGAAACACCACATCCAAGTTTTTATACTATGGTGCCAACCATCGGTACACTTTTAATCATACTATATGCATCGCCAGGTACTACAATAAATAAACTTTTATCTACAAGGTATTTTGTTTCTATTGGATTAATATCATATAGTGCTTATTTGTTTCATTGGCCGTTATTTGTTTTTTCTAGAATTTATTTTTTAGGAGGACCGTCTTCCTTCGGCTATTTTTCTTTGTCTATATTAGGATTTATATTGGCATATTTAAGTACAAGGTATATTGAGAATCCATTTAGAAATAGATTAATTATTAATAAAAAAATATTGTATATCAGTCTATCCTCAGTGTTAATTTTAATAGTTTTGCTAGGATCCCTTGCCGTATTTAATAATGGATTTGAAGGCAGATATTCAAAATTAATAAAAAACTACCCTTCTATTAATTTTAATAATGTAGACCTTTCAAATTTAAGAGAGGAATATCTAATAAACTATAGCAAGACTGAGTTTCCTAAAACACATGAAAAACTTAATGTATTGATAGTTGGCAATTCACATGCAAAAGATTTATATATTGCACTTAATCAAAACACTGAATTATTCCCGCAATTCGAATTTGCTTATTACTTGTCAAAAGACTTGGATAGGGAGGACTGGGAAAATTTTCAAATAAAGTATTTTTTACAGTCTAATAATAAAGAAAAAGTAGAATCTAAGAGATTTGTTGATAGTAATTTGTTTAGGTCGGCAAATATTATTTTGGTTGCCACTAGGTATAAATCAAAAGATGACATTAATGCAATTTATAATTTAAATTTGATAGCTAAAAAGTATAATAAAAATTTAGTGATAGCTGGAAATACTCCTGAATATTCAGTAGTTTCAGACCCTTTATTTGATGTTATTTCAAAAAATAAGGAGATACTTGGTAATTACGAGATAGAAGGTGCTATTTGTCAGTTGTTAAATAATGATGTTTCCATTACTAATTCAAAATTAATTTCAGTCGCAAAAGAGTTAAATTTAATTTATTTAGATAGATTTGATTATAGTTTATATTTAAATTCTACAGCTTGTAGAGGGATAACTGATAAAGGTGCTAAAATATATTTTGATTATGCACATACTACAATAGATGGAGCAAGATATTTTGGTAATATAATTAATGAAATTGGATGGCTAGATCCGCTTAATAAATTGATTGATATGACGGAATCAAAATAGTTAAATTATCGACTATATTGCTAATACACTTGATAGACAAGTATTGTTCTTTTACTGACTGTTGCTGATATGAATAGTAAATCAAAATATCTATGAAAAAAGTATGTGTTCAAGGGCTCGGTTTTGTAGGTGCTGCAATGTCAACAGCAATTGCATTAGTTGCTGATGATAATGGTGAACCATTATACAATGTGATTGGAGTTGATCTACCAAATGAACTTGGTCAGTATAGAGTAGATGCAATTAATAGTGGTAAGTTTCCATTTAGTATCAGCGATAAAAATCTTATTTCATCTGTAGAATTTGTATTTAAGCAAGGCAATCTTAAAGCGACAACAGATAACAATATGTACTCTAGTGCGGATATTGTTGTTGTTGATATTCAGTTAGACATGCCATATCTTGATGATCATCCTAAACTTGAATTTGATGGATTTAAATCTGCGATTCAAATATTGGGACGTCATATTCAACCAGGAACGTTGGTTTTAGTGGAAACTACAGTGCCACCTGGCACATGTGAGAAGGTAGTAGTGCCGACCTTGTGTACAGAATTAAAAAAACGCGATATTGATCCAAAAAGCATATATATTGCTCACTCGTATGAGAGGGTGATGCCAGGTAATGACTATTTAGCATCAATTACAGATTATTGGAGGGTATTTGCTGGGTATACTAAAAAAGCAGGTGATATTTGCGAAGAGTTTTTGAAAAGTGTGGTAAATGTAGACGACTTTCCTTTAACTCGACTCTCTTCAACAACCGCTTCAGAAACTGCGAAAGTAATGGAAAATACTTATCGAGCTACTAATATTGCTTTTATCGATGAGTGGACTAAATATGCTGAAAGTATAGGAATTGACTTATTTGAGGTTGTAGATGCCATAAGTAAGCGTCCAACACATTCTAATATTCGTTTTCCAGGGCTTGGTGTTGGTGGCTATTGCCTGACTAAGGACCCTATATTTGCACCAGCAGCAGCAAAACAATTGTTTGGTAAGGATCTAAACTTTCCTTTTTCACAGATGGCTGTTCGTGTGAATCATGATATGCCATTGCATACTGTTGCACGTTTAAAGTCTTTAATGAACGGCATACTCAGTAACAGACGATTACTGATTTGTGGTGTGAGTTACCGACAGGACGTTGGAGATACACGTTATTCACCAACAGAAACATTGGTACGTGAACTGATTGAACAAAAAACAAATATTACTTGCCATGACCCTTATGTCACTTATTGGAGTGAACTAAATATGACCTTGTCTGTACAGTTACCTAAAGCCATAGATTTTGATGCTGTAATTTTTGCCGTCCCTCATCAACAGTATCGTGATTTGGATTTGACGAGTTGGGGTAGTAAGAACACTCTCGTGCTTGATGCTAGTTGGGTTTTTAGTAACGAGCAACGTGATGCAGCACGTGCGTATGGCATAAGAATTGAGAGTATTGGTAGAGGGAATGGCTTATGAATAAAAAAGTATTAATTACGGGTGGCGCTGGATTTATTGGTTTGCATTTAGCTAACCGACTATTAGATGAAGGTTGTCAAGTACACCTTGTTGACAATTTTTCCAGAGCAGTCGATGATGTAGAGCTTAAAACTACATTAGCCAGAAAAATGGCTAATTTTAATAGTATTGACTTGCTTGAAATTGATAATGTGGAACAATTAGATGTAGATTATGATTTCATCTTTCATCTTGCTGCAATTATCGGTGTAACGCATGTGATGGAGAGGCCGTATGATGTGCTCTATGATAATATTCGCATGTTAGGGAATATGATTAATCTTGCGCATAAGCAAAACAGTCTTTCACGATTCTTTTTTGCATCGACTAGTGAAATATATGCAGGAACATTGAAGTATTTTGACCTACCAATTCCAACTCCAGAGAAGACGCCATTGGCTATTACTGATCTGGCACACCCGCGCACCTCTTATATGTTGTCAAAAATATATGGTGAAGCGCTTTGTCAACAAGCTAGCATTCCATTCACTTTGTTTCGTCCACACAATATATATGGGCCTCGTATGGGGATGGCGCATGTAATACCTGAGCAACTACGCAAAGCGCATGAGGCGCAGGAAGGAGATAATATTGAAGTATTTTCCATAGATCATACACGCTGTTTCTGTTATATTGATGATGCTATTGAGATGCTTTGGAGGATGATGGAGTCGCCTAAATGTGAAGGTGAGACCCTTAACTTGGGCACACAAAATCCAGAAATATCAATCAAAGAAGTGGCTGAAGCGTGTTTCTTAGTAACAGATAAAAAACTTAGTATCGATGCCAAACCAGCCTCACCTGGATCACCTACTCGTAGAGGGCCAGATATGAGTAAAACCAAAAGTCTGATTGATTTTGAATCACAGGTTAGTTTTATTGATGGTATTGCACGCACGTATGATTGGTATAAAAAAAATATTTTTGATGGTCAAGTAGTTACTGCTAAATGAATAGTTTTCCTAAAGAGTTAGTGTCTTTTGTGCGTGATCAATACGGTACAAAGGATTTTATACCGCTACATGCCCCGCATTTTGAAGGTAAAGAAAAGGAGTATCTTCTTGATACAATAGATTCAACCTTTGTATCAACTGTAGGCGCATATGTAACACAGTTCGAAGAAAAGGTTGTACAATATACGGGAAGTAAATATGCAGTGGCTACTGTCAATGGCACTTCTGCATTACATGTGGGGCTACTTGTAGCAGGAGTACAGCGTGATGATGAGGTAATCACTCAATCATTGACCTTTGTCGCGACTTGCAATGCGATTCGATATTGTGGGGCTGAGCCAGTATTTGTTGATGTGGAGAGAGAAACACTTGGCATGTCACCAGATAGTATATTGGACTTTCTCGATCGTTTTGCTGAAATGAGGGATGGATTGTGTTGGAATAAACAGACTAACCGAGTTATTAGGGCATGTGTGCCAATGCATAATTTTGGTCACCCTGTGCGTATTCATGATATTCAAAAGATATGTCAGAACTACAACATTCAATTAGTAGAAGATGCTGCTGAATCATTAGGCAGTTTTTATGAGAAAATACATACTGGGCGATTTGGGTCGCTTGCTGCTATAAGTTTTAATGGCAATAAGATTATTACTACTGGTGGTGGCGGTATGATTATTACAGATGATGAAGTTATCTACAAGAGGGTTAAACATATTACTACTACAGCAAAAGTAGATCATCCGTGGTTGTATATGCATGATGATTTAGGTTTTAATTATAGATTGCCGAACCTAAATGCTGCTTTGGGTTGTGCACAAATGGAACTTTTGTCAAACTATGTAGAGCGTAAGCGTGCACTAGCAGAGAGATATGCTAACTGGTTTTCTGATAAAGGGTATAAATTTATTCTTGAGCCAGAGAATACAAAAGCCAACTATTGGATTAATGCTTTTCTTGTTAATGGTCGGGAAGAGCGTGATGAAATATTAAAATACACTAATAATAACAAGGTAATGACTCGACCTGCCTGGACACCAATGCATACTCTTAAAATGTTTAAAGATAATCTAAGGGTTGATCTCACTAATACCGAATGGCTTGAAAGTCGTTTAGTCAATATACCGAGTAGTGTTATTTAATGAATACAAAAAGAAAAATATGCGTAGTTACAGGCACTCGTGCAGAGTATGGTTTATTACAACCAATTATGCAGGCCATCAAAGAAGATCAAGTGTTAGAATTACAACTAGTAGTAACTGGTATGCACTTATCACCTGAGTTTGGGCTAACTTATAAAACTATTGAAGATGATGATTTTGAAATTTCTGAAAAAATCGAAATTTTACTTTCATCTGATACTTCGATTGGTGTAGCTAAAGCTATAGGTTTAGCTACAATCAGTTTCTCTGAAACATTAGATAGATTAAAGCCTGATTTTATTATGGTATTAGGTGATCGTTTTGAACTACTTGCTGTAGCACAGGTAGCTTTAGTAAGTCGTATACCTATTGTGCATTTAGCGGGTGGAGATGTAACAGAAGGTGCGTTTGATGAAGCAATACGGCACTCAATAACTAAAATGTCACAACTGCATTTTGTTACTAACAAAGAGTCAGAAAAAAGAGTACATCAATTAGGAGAAGATCCTGAAAATATCCACCTTGTAGGTAACCCTGGGTTAGACCATTTGAATAGTCTTAAATTAATGGAAAAAAATGAATTGGAAAAAAGTTTACGATATTCTTTTAAAAGTCAAAATATCCTTGTAACTTTTCATTCAGTGACACTGGATAATGCACCATCTGTAAATTCATTTTCAGCATTGTTGGAAGCGTTAGATAGCTTAGGTGAGGATATTGGCATTATTTTTACAAGACCAAATGCAGATACGGAGGGTCGCCAATTAATAAAAATGTTAGATGAATATG
>Ga0233434_1003772_pt1 | contig 12066 bp, 12 predicted proteins | sample SI_122_August201_4_FD_182738 | JGI IMG/M metagenome (GOLD analysis project Ga0233434, IMG submission 182738) | Seawater microbial communities from Saanich Inlet, British Columbia, Canada - SI_122_August2016_120_MG | ecosystem: Environmental > Aquatic > Marine > Inlet | place: Canada: British... | reverse complement strand
TTGAAAACAAAATTATTTTATTAGAACATGCCGATCCTGGATTTGATTGGATTTTTACTAGAAACCCTGCAGGATTAATTACAAAATACGGTGGTGTAGCATCTCATATGGCTATTAGATGCTCAGAAATTAATCTCCCTGCTGCTATTGGATGTGGTGAAATAATCTATGATTATCTTAAGGATGCATCAAAGATTATGCTTGATTGTAAAAATCAACAAATTATTGTCTTAGAACATAAAAACCCGGATGAATATTCTGAACAAAAAAAGATTCTAAAATCTCTTGGATATATTAAATAAAAGAATTATTTAGAAAATGTTAGAATGAAAAAACCCAAAATTGGAATTTCTTTACGGGTTGTTACAGCTATAAATTATGATGAAAAAAGAGATGCACTCAGTCAAGATTGGCCTAAATTATTAGAGAAATTAGGATTTGTTCCTATATACATTCCAAATACATTAGAAAATGTTTCTACTTTTTTAGATGAATTATCATTAGATGGAATAATTTTCTCTGGTGGCGAAAATATTGGTGAGAATAAAGAAAGAGATTCTACAGAAAAAAAATTATTAGAATACGCATTAAATAAAAAATTACCCATATTAGGAATTTGTAGAGGAATGCAATTGATAAATGACCATTTTGGAGGATGTTTAACAATAATTGATTCTGATAAACATATAACAAAAAAACATGAACTTCAAATAATTGATAATAAATTCAAATCTATATTTCAATCATCTGAAATTAGTACTAATTCTTATCATAGAAATTTAATTATGAAAAATCAAATTGGAAAAAAATTGAAACCCTTTGCAATTTTTATACATGATGAATCTATAGAAGGTTTTTTCCATGAAACTTTACCTATATTAGGAGTTATGTGGCATCCTGAACGGGATTTTAATAGTAATAGTAAATTGATTTTGTCAACTATTTTTTCAAATGATTTTTTTTGGTTAGATAAACATTGAATGCCATAATTTTAGCTGCTGGAAAGGGTGAAAGATTACGTCCTTTAACTGAAAAAAAACCAAAATGTTTAGTAAAATTATTTGGAAAATCATTACTTGAATGGCAAATTGAAACATTTAAGAAATTTGGTATAGATGATATTACAGTTGTAACAGGTTATAAATCAAATTTAATAAATTCTCCAGAAATAATGTGTTTAGAAAATAAGAAATATGGCTCTACTAATATGGTTGAAACTCTTTTTTGCGCAGAAGAAAAATTAAAAAATTCTACAATTGTTTCATATGGCGATATAATTTTTGAGCCAAAAGTTTTATCTACTCTCATAAAATCTGATTCAGATTTTTCTATTGTTGTTGATAAAAATTGGTTAGACTTATGGAAATTGAGATTTAAAACTCCTTTAGATGATGCTGAAAGTTTACAAATGGATTCTGAGGATTTTATTACAGAAATTGGACAGAAAGTTGAAACTATTGAGGAAATTCAGGCTCAATATATTGGATTGATGAAATTTCAAAATGAAGGAATCCATATTTTGAAAAATTTTTATAGATTATCTAAAGAAAAAGCCAAATCTAACAAAAATCCATTGAACCCTAATGTCTTATTCACACAATCATATATGACAGATCTCCTACGTGGATTGGTCAAATCTGGTCATAAAATCAAAGCAATTCCAATTAACAATGGATGGTTAGAAATAGATTCTATGAATGATTTTAATCTTTATCAAGAAAAAGATGCACAAAATAAAATATCAAACTTCTTTAATCCAAATTAAAATGTATAATTACACCTTTGAAAAACAATTTAATAATTAAAATTGGATTGAATATTTTATGAATCAAGATTACAACATAATTTTAATCAATTTAGATGGATTTAGGAAAGACAAAATTGACTTATGTCCATCATTAAAACTAATGAAAGAAAACAGTTATTTTTTCCCCAATATGTTTACTGTGGCACCATATACATTTTCAGCTTTACCTGCAGTTTTTTCTGGAATGTATCCTTCTAGAAATGGTGCAAATGCATATTATAATATGTTCAAATTCCGTTCAAATGAAATTACAACTTTGGCACAATTATTAAAACAAGGAAATTATTATTCTTGTTGTGATGTAATAGATGATTCTGTAGTGCCAAGATCAGGGTTTGATGAATATAATATCTATGATGAAGAAAATGTTAATTTTTTAGAACGTCATAAGAAAATTATTGAACAATTATCTAAAAAAGGTAAGTTTTTTTTATTTCTTCATAATACTGAAACCCATAAACATCTAGTACGAGATATTGTTCAAAAATATGGCCAAAACAAAGATGACTCTGAATATTATAAATCAAAAAATGAAAATCACAAACGATATGATTCATACCTCCCATTATGTGATAATTATATTTCAGGTATTTTGAATTCATTAAATGAATTTGGACTTGATCAAAACACTATTTTGATTTTCTTTGCTGATCATGGTACTAGTTGTGGTGAAAAAATAGGTGAGAAATTTTATGGTGTATTTACCTATGATTACACAATTAACGTATTTTGTATGGTGAAAATACCTAATCAATCTTCAAAGATCATTAATCAACAATGTATGACAATTGATATTTTTCCTACTATCGCTGAACTCTCAAACACTACCTTGCAAAATGACTCATTTCCTATACAAGGTAGAAGCCTCCTTTCTTTTGTTAATAATTCTGAAAATATTGATCGTGATATTTTTGTGGAAACTGGAGGATTATATGGTCCTTGGCCTTCACCAGAAAAACATAATGTTTTCTGCATTAGAAGTAAAGAAAAAAAATTAATCTATAATGACACTCCACAAACATGGGAATTTTATGATCTGAAAAATGATCCAAATGAAATAAACAACATCTATGATGAAAATTTAGAAGAAATGATTATTCTAAAAAATCAATTACTAGAACATCTCAAAACTTTCAACAAAGATACAAAGTTAACATGATTTTTTTATAATTTATCAAAAATAAATATCAAACAAATGCAAGAATTTAGTTCTTAAAAAATTAAGCCATTTTAGATAGATTTCATAAATCGTTCTTTTATTTTCTTAGGAGAAAGCAATACTCTACCATTAACACTAGTGCTTTTTTCAATATGTATTAATATCAAAATTGGACCAGTAAGTTTTTTTGATTTAGAGATAATTTTTAATAATTGATTAGGATTTTGAGATTTAAAGATTTTGTAATTTACAATTTTAGCGATTTGTTCAAGTCTAATATCTTTAGAATTACTTGGTTGACCACCAGTAGATTCATGAATATTATTATCAAAAATAATGTGAACCAGATTTTTTGGTTTTAATGTACCAATGCTAGTTAATGAACCTAAATTCATCAAAATATTTCCATCTCCATCAAAAACATAAATTTTTTTTTTAGGTTTCTTTAAAGCAATCCCCAATCCAATTGAGGAAGCTAATCCCATAGACCCAATCATATAGAAATTAGTGTTTTTATCCTTAGCATTAAAAACATCCCTACTGATAAATCCATTTGCAGAAATTATCACTTCATTTCCAATTTCTTTTATAATTAATTTTATTGCATCACTTCTATTCATTAGAAATCCTCCTAACAATTAATGCACAGTTTTTCCCAATTTTTGTTTGTTTTAAAGCCCAATCACAATTCTTTTCCCAATTTTCTTCTTTAACAATTTTAGATTTTATTCCTAATAATTTAAGTAAAGATGGCTGAATTTTACCAATTTTTGTATGTTCAGGTGCATCATTTGGTAAAAATCCCCTCCATCCAATCAAAAAAACAAGAGGAATAGAATATAGTTGTACGAGTGAAGTAATCGTACTAATTGAATTTGCAAAACCAGCATTTTGCATAAAAACCAATGATGGGCTATTAGCTAAAACCATTCCAGTTGCAATCCCAATTGCTTCTTCTTCTCTTGTGGCAATGATTATTTTTTTAAGTTCTAATCCTCTTGAAATAAAATTTTTTAAAGTTGAATCAGGTACTCCTACAAAATTTTCAATTCCATTTTTTTGTAGATAATTAAAAATGTTTTTTTGATAATTTTCAGTCATTACTATAGCCTAATTTTTTTAATTCTTTTTCAATATCATCCTCTTCTTTTTTCACAGTATACATTTCCTGAAGATGAAAAATTTGTTCCATGGAAGACATTTCTTCATTAATATCAGTGAGTCTTTGATTACCAATGATTTGTTTTAATACTTTAGATATTGCTACATGAGCAGCTCTTAATGATTGATTTGCATAAATAACCATTTTAATTTTATGTGTGATTAATTCATCTAGACTTACAGATGGATATGAAGTTGGCACCACCACTAATGGAATGTTACCATTCCATAAATCAGAAAATTCAAAAACTTCAGATGGATCTGTTTTTTTAGAATGAATCAAAATAGCATCAGCTCCAGCTTTTTCATATGCATTAGCTCTTTTGAGAGCTTCATCAACTCCCAATCCAGCAATTAGAGCTTCAGTCCTAGCAATTACCATAAATTCTTGATTTTGTTTAGATTCTCTAGCAGCAATTATTTTTGCAACAAAATCTTTTTCAGAAGCTAACTCATTTTTACCATTTTCTAATAGACTGTTTTGTTTTGGAAATATCTTATCTTCGATACTTACACCAGCTATACCTGAATTTTCATATTTTTTTATCATGTGACTAACATTACTAGGTCCACCAAAACCAGTATCACAATCTGCAATTACAGGTATTTTACATGATTCAACCATATTTGCTGCTACAGATAAAAACTCAGTCATAGTCAAAATGCTTGCATCAGGTAATGCATGAGTAGCTGAAATTGCAAAACTACCAGCCCAAATAGCATCAAATCCATTAATTTCTACTAATTTAGCAGACATTGCATCAAAAGCTCCTCCTATTTTTAAGATAGGCTTTGTTTCAAGATTTTTTCGTAGAATTTCTGAAGTTAACATATTGAATACCTACTAAGATTCTTTGATTTATTGATTCCTCACATAAATACATCTAATATTCAGTATTCATCAATAATTCATCTAATCACTATTCACATTTAATAGAGTATTATTTTCTTTAAGAAAATACATAATGGATGCAGTAATTCTTGCAGCAGGTAGAGGTACTAGAATGGGAGATCTTGAAACTCCTAAATGTCTAATTGATCTAGGTGGAACAAAAATAATTGATTATCAAATAAATTGTTTTAAAGAAATGGGGGTAGAAAATATTTTTGTTGTAACAGGACATAATTCAGAAATGATTTCTAATCATCTTGATAATAAAGTAACATTAATAGAAAATCCGGATTATGCAACTACAAATAATTTATATTCATTATGGGTAGCTAAGAAAATTTTAAAAAATGATTTCATTTGTATATATTCTGATCTTTTTTTCCACAAACAAATTCTCCAAAATTGTATTAATAATGAAGATGAAGTTTGTTTAGTTATTGAAAAGAATATCAGAGATGAAACTATGAGAGTGAAAATAAAAGGAAATTATATAATTGAAGTAAACAAAGTAATTCCAATTAGTTCAGCTAGTGGTAATTTTATTGGCTTAGCAAAATTTAAAAAAGAATCTATAGGTTCATTATTTTTAGAGATATCAAAACTAACATCTCAACATAATCTAAATGCATATTATACATCAGCAATTGAATCTATGATTAAAAAAGGTAAAAAAATAGGTTTTGTAGAAACTAACAATTTACCATGGATGGATATTGATGAAAAACATGAAATTCAGAAAGCAAAACAAATTTATCAAAAAATTAATGAGGCAAATTCTTAATGTGTGGAATTTGTGGATTTACATGGGATGATCAAAATCTCATTCGTGCGATGGGAGATAAAATTAAACATAGAGGACCAGAGCAAGAAGGATTTTACATAGACGAACATGTCTCTTTATGTTGTGAACGATTAAAGATTTTAGATCTTCGAGAAACTGCAAAACAGCCACAGCATAATGAAGATTCAACTATTTGGGTAGTGTTAAATGGTGAAATTTACAATTTTAGAGAAATAAAGAAGAAATTAGAATCTAATCATAAATTTTATACAAATTCAGATACTGAAGTAATAGTTCACGCATATGAAGAATATGGAGAAGATTGTGTAAATCATTTAAATGGAATGTTTGCTTTTGCAATTTGGGATACAAAAAAGAAAAAATTATTTCTTGCAAGAGACAGACTAGGAGTTAAACCATTATTTTATTGTAATTTAAATAATAATTTATTATTTTCTTCAGAAATAAAATCCATTTTACAGCTTGAAGAAGTTAATAGGGAATTAAATTATGATTCTTTATCTCAATTTGTAACATACGCATATACAATTGATGGGCAAACTTTGTTTAAGAACATACAGGAATTAATGCCAGGTCAAAAATTAGTATATTCATTTGATGATAAAAAAATTAAGATTAGTAATTATTGGAATTTAAAATTACAGCATACAAATGATTCTGAAGATCTACTTATTAACAAACTAGAAAATTATCTTGAAAAATCTATTAAATTACGTCAAGAAAGTGATGCCCCAATAGGTGCATTACTTTCAGGAGGACTTGATTCAAGTATAATGGTATCAATGCTTAGTAAAATGTCTAATGAACCAGTTAAAACATTTACAACTGGTTTTGGACATGATTTAGATGAATATGATGAAGCAAAAATTGTTGCAGATTACTGCAATACGGAACATACAGAAATTAAATTATCTTACAAAAAATTAACAGATTCATTACCTTCAATTTTATGGCATATGGAATTTCCATTTGGACGACCATCAATACTTTCAAATTTCTTAGTTGCAGGAGAGGTAAAAAAACATGTTACAGTTGCATATACAGGTGAAGGTTCAGATGAATTATTTGGCGGTTATAATAGATATTTAGTTTTCAAAAATAATGATTCATCACTCTCAATAGATAAAAAAATTGAATCAATTCCTTCCAGTTTTTTCACAACAAAACAAGATAAAGAGAATTATTTTTCTTCCAAATTATTACAAAGTCAATCAGACGACACAAAACCCATTTCAGCCTTTAAAAAACTAGTTAAAGTTAATCAAGATCATGAATTATTGAATCAAGTTTTATTATTTGAATTAAAAACTGAAATTCCAGGAGCGCAGACATGGAGAATTGATCGTGCAGGTTCTGCACATGCGTTAGAATTACGAGAACCTTTTTTAGATTATGAATTAGTTGAGTTTGCCTCATCTATTCCTGCATCTTTTAAAATTAATACAAATAATGGTATTAAAAAAAAATACATTCTACAAAAATTAGCTAAGAAGTATTTACCAAAACAAATTGCAGAAAGAAAAAAATTTCCATGGGGAATTCCCTATTATGATTATTTCATAAATGAATTTCTACCCATAGCAGAATGTGTTTTAGATAAATCAATCATGATGAAAAGAGATTATCTTAATTTAAACAAAGATTCTCTCAAAAATATTTTTTCTAATGTATTAAAAACTAAAGACAAAAATATTACATCTAAAGATGTTGAAATTAATGATAAACTTTTACGACAAATAATGTTCCTATTCAATCTTGAACTTTGGTACAAAATGTTTCTTGAAAATGATAATTTAAAAAATCCATCACTTTCAATAAATCAATTTTTATAAATGAGGTGAACGATTTTCAAGCAATAATTCTAGCAGCAGGTAGAGGTAAAAGGTTAAAATCATTAACAGAAAATATTCCAAAATGTTTAATTAAAATTAATGATAACACAATACTTGATAGACAAGTTGAAATTTTATTTAGAAATGGGATTAATGAAATAATTATAGTTACAGGTTACAAATATCAATTAATTAAAAATCATATTAATAACAAAAATATCAAAATTATTGTTAATGATAAATTTACAGAATTAGATGCCTTGTATTCTACTTGGTTGGCAAAAAAATACATTAAATCAGATTTTCTTTTACTTTATGGAGATTTAGTTTTTGATGAAAAAATAATTTCATCATTTTTACGACAAAAATCTTCATCAAGTTTAATAATTGATCCAATTCCAAAAAATGATAATCATTCGGTGATAATAAAAAATTCAATCATAAAGAATATCAGTTTAAATTCAATCAAAAATGATTATTCAGGTCAATTTATTGGAATTTGTAAATTTACAGGCTATGATGTAAATTTATTCAAAGAAGGATTTGAGAGATTTAATGAAAAATATGATCTAGATGGAGAATTTATACGCTTAATCAAATTTCTCATAGAGCAAGGTTTTTTGATTTTCGAATTTCCCACAAAGAAATCAATATGGATTAATGTTAATGATCAAAAAAGCTTGGATTTAGCAAAACAGAAATTTTGATTGGGTTTAAAAGTTATTATTTAATTCAAAAAGATGTAACTATATGACAAATGATCATAATGCAATTGTTTTTTCTGGTAAAGGAGAGCCTTTAAAAGAAGAAAATTATGAAATGCCAAATTCAATAAATGATGATGAAGCAATCGTAGAGATTTCTATGTCAACTGTATGTGGTTCAGATGTTCATACATGGTTAGGACATAGACCATTTCCTACACCAAGTATTTTAGGTCATGAAATGGTAGGAAAAATAACAAAGTTAGGAAATAATATTACTCATGATTTTCTTGGAAATCCAATATCACTTGGAGATAGAATTACTTGGTCTATGACAGCCAGTTGTGGGAATTGCTATTATTGTAAAATTGCAAAACTACCTCAAAAATGTGTGAAACTTTTCAAATATGGTCATGTTTGTAGTGATAAATCACCTCATTTTACAGGAGGATATGCCAAATTTGTAAAAATAGTGAGTGGTAGTTATATTTTTAAAATTCCAAATGATCTTTCAGATAAAGAAGTTGTACCATTAATGTGTGCAGGTGCAACAATAACTAGTGGATTAGATGCAGTTAATTTCAGTCAATGCGATTATGTTGTAGTTCAAGGGTGTGGGGCACTTGGACTATACGCTTGTGCATTTTCTAGAGAATTAGGAGCAAAAACAATAATTGCTATAGATATTGAACAAAATAGATTAGAACTAGCCAGAGAATTTGGGGCAGATTATATTATTAATCCAAATGAAGAAAAAGACATTATCAATAAAATCAAAGAAATTACAGAAAATCGTGGAGCAGATTATGTAATAGAAGTTGCAGGAACTCCAGATGTAATTAATGATGGAATAAAATTTTTAAGAATTGGTGGAACCTATATTTTACTAGGAGCTATTTATCCAGGTAATAATTTCACAGTAGATAGTTCTGAAATAATTACCAAATGTATCAATATTAGTGGAAGACACAATTATGATGCCATACATTTGAAGAATGCAATAAATATTGTTCAAAAATCTAAAGAAAAATTTCCATATGAAAAAATAGTAGGACCTATTTTTGAATTTTCTAAAGAAGGCTTAGAAGATGCATTTAATTCATTAAACTCAAAAAAATCTCTTCGTCCTGTAATAATTCCTTAAAATTCAAACATATACAAATATAGAAATTACATATATCCTAATTTTTTCAATTCATCTTCAATAAGTTTACTTTCATCATCATTTTTTTTGGTATCATTGATTTTTGGGCCATTTTGTGAAGATTGATTAAGAATTTCATTGATTTTTGATTCCAATTCTAAAATTATCTTTGGATTAGATGAAGCGATATTTTTGTTCTCAAAAGGATCTATTTCTAAGTCAAACAAATGAACACGTTTTTCAGAATTATTATTATCTCTAAAATACTTGAACTTACTAGTTCTAATTCCAATAACATCGTTAGAATGCAGCTGACCAAATGGGGTAGATTCTATAAATGCAGGCAGGTCATCAACAGTCATACCATCTATTAATAATTTGACACTTCTTCCGTCAGTATCAAATAGATTTTGACATCCAATTAGATCTATCAATGTAGGTGAGATATCAATGGTTCGAACTAATTGAGAAATTTTTTTTGGATTCATGATACCTTTACCAATTAAAAATAATGGAACATGAATATTTTCCTCAAAAAGGAATTTATCTAAATCACTTCGTTGCCATAAAAGATTCCTTTTTTGAAATGGTTCTAAATTTAGGTTTTTAATGGAATTACGTTTTCGTTGTTTGTGTAATTTTTCTAAAATTAGAAATACGTGTTTTTTTAAAGGTTCAAAAAATTTTGGTAAATTAGAATGAGTCATTCTAGCAATTTTCTGAAGTTTTGGTTTTTCTTCTAAATTTATTACAATATCATTAACTTTAGCTGAAGGAATATAGCAACCATGATCAGATGTAATAACAACTAAAGTTTCCTCAAGATTAATTTTTTCAACAATACGTCCAATCCAGTAATCAATAAATGAAATTTCTCGTTCATAATTATTAACACCAAATTTTTTAGAATTAAAAGAAGAGGGGACAGAAATAGGAAAATGTAATTCTTCTAAATGAATATAAAAAAACCAAGGTTTATTCATTTTTTGAATGGATAATTGATTGATAATTTTTTCTCCCAATCCATCATCCAATGATAATTTACCATAGGAAGAATCAGAATTTTCAAAATCAGGGAACATTCCAACGAGTTCTCCCAATTCTGGAAGATAACCATAGAAGTGATAATCTAATTTTTTTAGAATATCAAATAAAGTTTTGTGATTTTTATTTAATTTATTAAATTTTGTAGAACGAATTCCAGTTTTAAAAGCATATTTTCCTGTAAACATACTAGCCCAATTCAATAATGTAGCATCAGAAGAGCTTATGGCTTGTTCAAAATAAACTCCTGAATTAATTAGTTTATCAAAATTTGGAGTCACAGATGTTTTGTCTTTATTATAAATTTGATCTGCACGTAATGAATCAATTACAATAAATAAAATATTCTGAGGCATAGATTACGTTAGATTCAAATCATGTGACTAATAATTATTTAGATATAGGTAATAATTTGGCAGGAAAAAAATGCATACTTTGTAATAATAAAAATTTTGATATTATATCAAAAAAAGTTAGAGATTCAAAAAAACATCAAATTATAAAATGTAAAAAATGTCTCCACATACAACTTTTTCCAATTCCAACAGAATTAGAAGAAGAAAAATTCTACGATGAAAATCTTCAAGATAAAAATATACAATTTTTTGGAGGAATAAAAGAAAATAGAGTGAAAAGTTTTGAAGATACAAAAAGAAGAGTTAATTTTGTTAAATCGATAATTCCAAAAAATGGGAAAATTCTAGAGATAGGTTCAGGTCATGGATTTTTCATTGAATCTATGGAAAAATTAAAATATAAAATTACAGGTATTGAGATTTCAAAAGAAAAGAGAAAACTATCAAAAAGAATTACTAAATCAAAAATCATGAATGTTAATTTAATGAAAGAAATACCAAGTATGGGGAATCTTGATGCCATTGTAATGTTTCATGTATTAGAACACCTATCAAATCCAAGCGATTTTTTAAAAAAAGTTGGTTCCATGTTGAATCAAAATGGAGTAATAATTTTAGAAGTTCCCAATTCTAATGATGATCAAATTTTTTCAAATTTAGCATATACTGAATTCTATTGGCAAAGAGGGCACATTCACTACTTTAATCCAAAAAGTTTGAAAGAGACAATTTCTAATGCAGGATTAAAATCAAGTATTTTAGGTATTCAGAGATACAGTATTGCAAATATGATTAATTGGAAATTAACCAACAAGCCTCAAATTAATTCTCCCACATACTCTCTAGAAAAACATTATGAATGGATAGATGAATATTACAAAAAAAAATTAGAGAGATCTTTGAAATGCGATACAATTATGGCAATATGTAGTTTAAAATAATTAATTATTTGAAAAATTTTATAGTTTTTTCTAAAGCAGTTTTTTGAATATTTCTTTCAGTTTCATCCTTTTGATTTGTTGTAAAAAGCATTAATTCTTTCTGAAGGATTTCTGCAACAGGTACATCACCATAACCTAAATTGGCATTTTTAAAACATGGTTCATTATTCACAGTTTGATGTGCAGAATAAATTCCATCCCCACCATTCTCAATGTATTTTTTT